>Ga0193953_1001220_pt1 | contig 12213 bp, 15 predicted proteins | sample BB_4_MG_FD_140325 | JGI IMG/M metagenome (GOLD analysis project Ga0193953, IMG submission 140325) | Microbial mat bacterial communities from the Broadkill River, Lewes, Delaware, United States - BB_4_MG | ecosystem: Environmental > Aquatic > Freshwater > River > Microbial mats | place: USA... | reverse complement strand
TACCCTCGCTAATGGGCTGTAAAAAGGCCGTTTCAAAGAAATCTTTATAAATCCGAGCCTTGGGGAAACGGAGCGATGCAATGCGGTGACTGATCTCATCCGGTTCAAACCCGGTGATTACACTTTGATCCGGGAAGGGTGAAATGATGTTACCCGTGCCCATGGACGGGTCCAATACTGTTCCGCCATCGTACCCGTGATAAACGGCCAGTTGATACATGATCTCACAAATCCAGTCCGGGGTGTAGAACTGGTGCAGGATACCCATATCGTTTTCCTTGGAACCTCCTTTACCGGAGTAACGACTAATAAACTCAATATCTGCTTTAGAATAGTTATCGCCTTTTGTTTCTTTGTCATGAATAAACTGTTCTATGTTTTTATTACTTGCCGTCATTTTTCGTATTATAAAGGTTGTTCCGGATTCTCGAGAGAAAGAAAACGACGTCGTTTTTCGGTTCCTGGTTTCTGAAGCTTTAGTTCGAGACTAAAATTTTGCCGTCATTTTAAAAAGCCACTCAACAGATCGGGGGTGGATCCACTTCTGTTGAAAAAGTAAAACGACGTCATTTTCGTTTCCAGGATTCATTGGCCACTCGTCCGGACTTGACTTTTTGACGTCGTTTTACCCACTTTAGCCTGGTGGCCGGTCAGCTGCTGCACCCTTTTTTGACGTCAAATCAAAATCGCGTTCCATGTACCAAAATGCCCAGCTCCAATTATCCCCATTCCAGGTATCAGGCCGGGGATTTTGAATCAGCCATTGCTCCACCTCCAGTTGAGAAACCGTTTCAAATAATTGTGTTCGGTAATAACTCACACTTTAAGCACTGCTGATTTCTTGGCTTTACCGGTTATGGACTTTTTCTTATTCAGACCGTTCATAGCCGGTTGTTTTCTGGGGGCTTGTGGTGCCGGTTTGCTATTGTTCATGGATGACAACAGTATTAAACCACCTACCACAGCTCCACCTATTAGCAATGTTTTAGTCATATTGCCACTAAATAGGAATGTTGGTATCATACTTTTGGGGTGTTGGGGTTGCTAATATTTTACCTATTGCGGTGCCAACTATTAGTGCGGCGTTAGCATCCATTTTCAGGAGCTTCGCCGCATAATAGAATGTGCCGCCAGTGACGGCCACATAAACCGCATTTTTAATTCGTTCGTTAATTATTCTTTCGCTCATTGCGTCTTCTTCGAAAGTTTTTAACTGTTTCAGTCACACCAGGGATTACTTTTTCTCCAGTTCGGCCAATCACATAACCTCCAATGGAGACTTGAAGTACTTCCCAAAATTCAGGTGTTAATTCTGGTTTGGGAATCCCCCATATATTAAAGAGTATAGGGGCAATCAGGGCATTATAAGCAATAATAATCCCGAATAGATACATTAAGAAGGGTCGCCAGTTTCGCTGCATCTTGCTACCATTAGCTTCAGCCAGGATGATAGACTGTTTTACCTCTAACAGGTGCTTTTGAGCCAGGCTGACTTTTTCTAAAACCTCTTCTTTACTGGTGAAGTTCTTATCGAATGCCTCACCTGTTTTTTCAATGGCTCCACTTATGCTGTCAATTATATTTTTCATTGTTACCAGAAAATTTTAGAAAAAAAAAGTGCCCAGGCCTAATACCAACAGTACCGTTGCTGAGATACCAATGGCTTTGTAGTTAAAAAAACTGATCCTGTTTAACCACCCTTTTAGGAATTTAGCATTTTCGCCAGTGGCGATATTCCTGTAATAATTCTCACGAGCCTTTTTGTAGGCATTGAATAGCTGCTTTGGGTTCACAGAATTAATAGCTGCTACCGTCATCTTTCCTTGCGAACCATCTACTTTTAGATTTTTCCCAAAGCTCTTATTGAGTACCAGCTGAAGTACCTTGATGCCATTTCCACCGGAATTGACATAGGCATCAAAGATGATCGCCTGGAGACTTTGATCCGTTACCAAATCCAGATAGATGCGATTCCAGAATTTTGACTTGTAGAATTTCGCTACATAATCCTCCATCAGTGGGTGATCCACCTTTTGATTACGTTTTAGACGACCACCGAAAAAGGCTTTTTCACGGTCAACAATGGGCCATCCTTCCCAGGTTGGATGATATTTACGGGCAATACCCCGGTAAGTCTCACCGCCTTTGTCTCCTGGAACATTGGCGTAATATCCTTCGTGTTTTAGTACTTCTTTTATAGCATTTTCAAACATGGATTAGGCTTTTAATAGGTTCATCTTGGCATCATCGCTTTTAGGCAATAACCGGGTTGATTTCATGGCATCATACTCAGCCTGTGAGAGCATGTTGATTTTAGATGAGGGCACCCAAAACTTAATTTTCCGGGTGTTGATGGTAGTTGCAATCTCTATCATGCCATTGCGAAAGTTACCGGTTGCTGTACCCAGGTGTGTTTTACAAGGCAGTGTCATGATCCGGTCGCGGCCATAACCAAAGTCCGGGATGTGGCTATCTGAAACACTACTGTATAGCGGCGTTCCATCCACATCAATCACATACGCTAAGTTGCGGACGATGGACTTGTCATTGACCAGGCTTCGGTAATCCACTTCATTCAACACTTTGGAAAAACCGGCCATTTCAACGGCTTTTGCGGTTTGCTCATTGTAATACCCGGTAACACCGCCAGCTGATAATACCAAATGAGCATATTCACCGCCTTTATTTATGAGCGCCTTTTGTACATTGCCCACAAAGATGCTGTCATCTCCTGGTTGAAGTGGAAACACACCACCTTTAATAAGGTCTTTGGCCTGCTTTAACAAAGGATTGTCATGATGTTTGCCAATGTATATACCGGCAGCAAACAAGCCACCTACGACTAATAGATTGGATAGCTTCATGCGGTTAAGTATTTTTGAAACAACTTTAATTCTGGAGAATTTAACTCGCTGTTGATCTCCTTCAACAGGTCATCGTTGTATAACTTTCGATATGCCGCCGCCACGTCTCCAAAAACAAGCCCGTTAATTTTATTGTACCTGGCAATATCTTTAGCGACACCATACATGGCAGCCTCATTGGTACCCATGCCATCCATCGCGGTTTCCAGCAATGCGGCCAATTGTACGGCAATGCCATCTTTGGTCTTTCGGCCAAAATTCTTCTCTGCATTGACGTAGTCTTTCTCTTTCTGTTGTTTATTGTAGTACCAGATGCCTACACCCAATAAAGCCGCGGCACCGATCACGATGCCCGCTTTTTTGAGTGTACCACCCTGTGTTGCGGCAGCTAATAATGGTATCATTACATGAACTTTTTATAGGTTTGAATCTTCTGGTTCACGCCCTTTTTTCTACTCTTATTAGCCAGGAGCTTTAAGTTCTCCAGGGTTAAATTTTCAGTCAGGGCCTGAACGCTTTCTATGATATCAATCTCATCGGTCACGCTCTTAACTTCGACACAAACAGGGATATTAAGCTTCTTCATTTTCTTCCGGGATAACAGTTAACAATTGATCTAGCAACTCTGGAGCCTTGGCGATATGGCTGGTCAGCTGGAAAAACTTAGTAACCACATCTTCCTCTTGTTTGAGTAACCAGGTGCGAATAAAGCCAGCTACTTTTTCATGCGTTGAACCAGCATTTCCAACTGGAGCAGCTGCTTCCTGTTCACCTCCTTCTAAAGCATTCATAGCCGGTAAATCCACCCCCATTAACCGACCAATGGCTGTGGCAGCTAAGGTGGCTAATGCCGGGTTAGTCGATACCGTCTCCACAATACCAGCCAATCCATTACTGCGCTCTACTTCCTTCTCTTTTTGGGCAATTTCGAACTCTTTGTCTTTAAACTTGCTGTCCTTTTCCAACTCGAAATTTTCTTTTTTGAGCTGTTCATTTTCAGTTTCAAGCTTATCTACTCGTTTCTCCAGTTTGCCGTTTTTCTCCTTCAGATCACCAATCATGTAATCTTTGAAGTCAGCAGGAATATTGTTAACAGTTGGCTGCATAGTCATTGTGTTTTGCGGAGTATCAATAGCTCCAAGTGTAACCGGGTATTTATCTTGTTTTACATTGGTGGAGCCGTTTCTTTTTCGCTCCTGGATAATTAATGAATCCGGTTGATGTGTGGCGATTACTTCAGTTAATAATCCTTCCACATCGGTCGGCTCCAGGTTAGAATAGAGACTCTTTTCAACGCCATTTTTAATGATGATGACGTCAAAAGGCTGACCTAGCAGTTTTAAATGACTTGAAGTTTGCTTAATATCCATAATTTGCGGTTTATGTCGATTAATGAGTTAATTATCTGCGCCTCCTTCTGAAAATACCTCTACGCCGTCCTCTGCGTCTTTTCCTGCGGAATAAGGACATGCCTCCACTGGAGAAGGCCTTGAATATGCGTTTTCGCTTGTTTTTCCGCCGATTACGCCGGACGCTTCTGCGAAGTTTAGAGGTGTGCTTCCTAAGGCGACGTTTCAATGCCAATCTTGCAGCGGACCGCTTAGATCTACGACGAATCACACGACGCCTGGAGGGACGCCTGATAATGCGCCTGCGTGATGGTCGTCTACGTCTGCGTTTTCTACGTTTTTTTCTCCGGAACAACGACATGCCACCACTGGAAAAGGCTTTAAATAATCGTTTGCGTCTCCGACCCCGTGATCTTCTGCGCCTTGGACGTCGGATAACCCTTCGTTTATGAACCTTACGACGAGCTAAACGGCGACGTCTTAATAAAGCCCTTTTTCTGGCTAATGCCCGACGACGTGCCAACGCTCTACGTCTGGCTAAAGCCCGGCGTTTTGCCACCATTCGCCTACGCGTAGAGAATCTTCTGCCACGGGAAGAAGTAGCCCTTCTGCGTTTTAAAGAACGACGACGCATTAATGCTCTTTTTCTCATCATGGCTTTTCGTCTTGCCAGGGCCTTGCGACGCATGATAGCTTTTCGTCTGGCTAGAGCTGCTTTTTTTTTAGCTGCTAACAATCGCCTCTCTCTGACCCGTTGAGCAGCCAGTGCACTGTATTTTCTGGCGTATTGTGACTTCAGGCTCGATCGAAGTTGGGCCGACATGCGACGTAGCTGAAGGGCGTTCTTTCGTTCCCACTTCTTAACCAGCATACGCGCATAACGTTTTTGCAAGGCCAGCTCACGCTTTAGCTGTGCAATCGTCCGTTTATTACGATTGACCTCACGTTTCATGGCTATATGCTCACGGCTCTTATGATTGATATGGCGAATGCCTTGTCTTAACCGTTTTTCTGTAGTTGCCACACGGCGCTGACCATGTTCAATACGTCGCATCCGGTTATTAAAGGCCACTTTCTTGCGCCTTTTCAGGTAGGCAGCTCGTTTTTCAGCTGCTGTTGGAGGTCGGTTAATGGTAGGCAGTTTTTTGAGTGCCGGTACATACTTTCCTTTCGTACTGGTTGTACCGGTCTCTATGCCTACTGCATTTTTCAGACCCTCACCAATTTGTTCAATTAGTGGTTTACTCATTTCGTATAGAATTAAATGGAATAGTCAATGCCAGGTTGTTGGTGTTATTCACCGCTTCCTCAATGTCATTGAAGCGCTTATGAAGTACCGGTAGCTCATCCTTTATGACTGCCATGTAACTTTTAATAGTGCCTACTTCAACTTGCATTTGTTGATCCGAGGCCTGAAGCTTAACAATCTGGTTGAGAATAACAGAATCCGTTTTGCGTTGCGCATCCAGGGCTTTTAGAAAAACCTCTTGATTTGACGTCATTTCAGTCTGCATTCCCTGCATCTGCCCGGGTAATGACATTACTTCTTCGATGGGCTGCTTACACCAGGTAAAGGCCAGGGATAAAAGACCAACTATCGTTGCAATCAATATCCTTACAAGGTTGTTGGTTATGGCTGTTTTTATTGTGGATTTCATCATTCATACCTTCTTGAAGCTGCATCCCCAAGGGATGCAACTTCAGAGTTATTAAATAGTGATTTCAAAGGTGGCATTCGATCCAAACGGAGCTGCAGGACGATAGACATAAACATTGTATGGTATCGGATAAAAACCCTCAGCTCCTGCAACATCTGTATCCATGCGCGTGAAGGTATCTTTCACTTCCGTATTACCCAGCTCTATATACTTGATAGATGCGATGTCTCCAAGCGTGGAAGGGTAAGCAATGACCACCTCTTTGGATCCGGATACAATCCCTAATGTGATCTTTTGACCTTTTTGATGATCAAGACTGCTAAAACGCTGACGTCTTATTGCATCAGAATCCAACAAGGCTGATACTTCAGGACTAGTCCCATAGAAAAGGTTCCTAACTCCGTTGTAGGATAGTTCCCTGGTAATTGAAGCGCCAATAATTTGACCAGTTGGATCAGGCTCACCAAGATTATTATTTTTCACAGCTCCATCTGGATAGGATAATTTCGACCTGTATCTTAATACGTCACCGGTAATCTGAATCGGTTCATCCGTAAAATCAATAGGTGAGTCAGACTCTACTTTTTTCAACCATATTTCACTTGTCGTCTTTTCAACGACGTAATTGGTATTATTACCAGCTGGAAGTGAACCGGCATCATTCTGAACAAACACCGGACGGATGACCGGGGTTACCATAGTTCCGATCTCTACTTTCTGAATACCAGATGGATTTATCGAGAACACTGGGGCAACGTACGAGGGAGAAATTGCTGTTTGGAGTATTTTTTTTAGAATGGAAGTAACACTAACCCCTTGTCTAACGGTGTCTCCCACTTTGAATGATCCGATAGCCCCACCCAAAACCTGAATATCTTCATTTAATTTGACCACAGATGTGTCGGCGGCATCACCCACAAGGCCAACTATAGATTTGGATTTATCAGGGTTTATTTTGTAAACTATTGTGGTATTCTCCTCTTCATTCACAAAGGAAAGTACCTGACCTGGATAACATACAGGACTTGCTATGTAGGCATCCAGTTTTACAGCATCTTTAAAGACAGATGATTCATCCATGGGAAATCCATCCATCCGTTGATACCCTTTGGGTAATGGAATAGGTAAAACAGTTGGTTGTGTTGGTTGTGTTGGCTCTGATACTGCCATAATAATTTAAATTTTAATGTGATAAGTTGATTTTGCACCAAATGGAATGGCCGGAATATATACATAGACCTTATAGTCAAGAGGTTTATAGTTATTCTGACCTTCAACTGGTATAACTAATTGAGAAAAAGTATCTTTTACTTCACTATTTCCGAGCTCTACATAAAGGACGGATTCCACATCGCGCAAAGTGGCCGGGTAGGCAAACACGACCTGCCTGGTACCAGCAGGAATGTTTAGCGTAAAGGTTGACCCCGCACCAGGATTCATAAGCTTACCGGTCAATGCACGAATATCGGCAGAGGTAGCTGGCTTTTTTCCTTCTGTTCCGGTACCATAAAACGCCTGGCGAACTCCGGTGTACTTTAGTACATCCGACAAACTGCCAGCCAGAATCTTACCGGCTGAAACAGGCTCTCCCATATTATTAAGCTTAGTGACTCCTTCATCATAAAAGACCGTTGCACTGTATTCAAGGCATGTACCATCCTGCACCTGGATAGATGCCTGGTTATAGGTTTGCAAAGCTCCACCATCCACCAGGGAAACCGGTGCGCCACCACCAGTCACCAACTGTAACAAGTAACGGTTAAGTGCACCAGCATCACGCTGAGTGAAGGTTGGAACAATAGCTGGAGTAATGAACGTACCGGATTCAACCGTTTTATTATTGGGTGTAATACCAAAAACAGGAGTGGAATAACTAACAGGATTAGCTTTTTGAGCAAATTTCTTTAAGATAGAGGTTAGGGTGTCTCCTGCCGTCATTTTATCCCCATCACTGTACGATCCCTGTGCAACTCCATTGAAAACGATGTCTTCACTAAGTTTAATGGATGATGTGTTGAGTGCTCCAACTAATTCCTGGATTTTCTCAGCTGTCGGGCCGATCCTATTGATAAGCTTGCCCTGAAGTTCTGCTACTTCAACATCCAGGATCAATAACTTTTGAGCTTCTTCCGTTCCAGGAACGATGTATGTTTGCAATTCACCGTTAAAAGAAAGGTTGATCGGATCAACAGTAGAACGGTACACGAATAGCTTGTACCTGGCCCCATTCATGGCATTATACAAGTGAATGGTGCAGTCGCGGTTGTTATCCAGGCGAAACTCTGAGTATTCATCATTGTTCAGGTCGAGCAATAACATACCATTGGGTTGCATACTAGAGAAGTATTCAGGATGCCCGGACGGAAACTTCATGGTACCATCAGACACGTACACCTGTATGGGTGGCCGTGCCTTTACACTATCACTATTGGTTATGATTCGACCTGTACTCATTTACTAACTCTCTTCGGTTGATGCAGTTGACTTAATAACTTCAACAGAACCTATATCAGCTCCTTTAAAATTAATCTCCATAATGCCATCAAAGGCATATCCTGAATCACCCGGAAATTCCCGTGCGGTTCCTTTCTCAATGGTCATGAGAGCTGGTCCGCCCTGGTAAGCAATGGTACAATCCACCGCACCACGATTAATAACGGTAAAGCTCACCACCCCATTAACATCAAAAGTCTCACGGCTCTGGGTGATGGTATCAACTACTATGCGCTTTTTAAGTAGGTTCATTCCGGTTAAGCTTTTTGTGCATCACGCTGCAATAAGAACACAATGTCGTATTCCAGGTCAGCTGTTAGGTTAGCTGGGATTACGGTGGCCACTTTCACCTTGTGTCCATCAGCCTTGATGTTAACCGGTAAAAAGCGATTAGCCACGGCCATCCCGGCAGCAGGATCTGACATCAACAGGTTTTTATGTACCGCTGAAATGTATTGCTTGTCTTTATCATCCAGACCAATGCGATACGCTGAAACACCACCTGGTTTACTTTCAATCAGGGCAATACCGATACACCGTTCATAGGAGCTGTTCAGGGTAATCTCCTTGTACAATGTACCTGCCGGTTGAGAAGTGGCGTAGGAGATTGTCTCAGATTGATAGAATATTTCTTTAGCCATTATTTGTGATTTAAAAAAGGTGGTGGCTTAACCACCACCTTTTCTGTTTAACTCAATTTCTGTATTTATGAATGGACTGGCTTATCGTGCAGCAGTTTCGGTACCCATCAGGCGTACCTGGATAAAATGGGTATCATCACCTGCAGTAATACCTGCACCTGGATTAAATTCCAATTGGATTTCAACAGGTTTTGACTCCACCAACAGGATCGGGGTATTCAAATGCAATACATCTTCCTCTCCTTGTACCTTTTGAGATTTGGCACCATGTGTGAAACGCTCAACAGGCAAACGACAAAGCGTCTTGTTATCTTGTTTCACAATCAATTTAGCACGCAATAACTCAACCGGAAACACAGAGATATCCGATGAATAATTGATCGAATCAGCTGTAGGTTTGCCAGCCGTAGCGGCTTTACCATACCCCAGTTTAATGCGGCCAATACCAGCATTAACACCTGGCTCCAGCTTATTGCTGTCAAAATCTGAAATACCCACCACTTTATCGTTGATGGAACGGAGCAAATCGTAAATACCACCAGCTTCAGAAATGTTTGCAGTATGGGAAATATCACTGTCCATAAAACGGACTTTTCTGGCCACCAAATCCGCCTGGGTTTGTTTTGGCAATTTATGCTTCATTGCGAAAAGGAATCTTTGCTCCTTTGATGAATCTGTCTTTAACATGACGTGTTTTTGTTATATAGTTACTTAAAACCCTCCGGCATCAAGGCCGGAGTACTTTTCACCTTGTGCTAATTATAATTAGGCTGCAATCAGTGTGGTCAGATCATCACCGGCCAAACCTTCCAGCTCATAACCTTCATCATCCATGAACTCATCACCAGCCAAACCTTCCAGCTCGTAATCATCATCCATGAACTCATCACCAGCTAAACCTTCAATCATGTAAGTCTGCCCGTTTTCGTCCTGAACCAATTGAGGTTCACCGTTCAATCCACTCAAATCAACGATGTTGCCATCTTCGTCTTCGTACAAGTCACCAAGGCCATTGATTTGTGGCGTAAATCTGCCCATTGCCGGTACTTTCTCAGCGACTTTGGCTACGATGCCAATGGTACCAACAGCAGCTAACCCAAGCCCAACAGCTTTAGTGGTTTCGCCTTTACCTTTCATTACCAGATAAACACCTCCTGCTACAGAGATCAGACTGGCGATCGGATTGGATGTACCATCCGCTTTTTTCATCATCTTCATTGCAGCACCACCGATAAATGCACCACCGGATGCTGCTAAGATTTTGGTTACGTCTTTATTCATTTTACATTATAATTATCGGCAGTGTGCCGGTTAAAAATTCATTATTGGTTGCAGACTTTTATTCATCTGCGATTGTGTCAATTGTATCACCTGATCCGGAGTTACCTGGCTGCGGGTAACAGCGCTATTGATCTTCATAAAATCAAGTGCCGTAAAGACCGGAGCCCTTTTTACCGGTGTTTTCCGTATAGGCGCATTGTCAATCCTGGTTGTTGTCTTCTTCACTCCTGGAGTGAAAGGATTCACCTTTTTCACCGGAGTAACTGGAGTTGTTTTTCGCTTGTTTAAGGCTTTCATCTGTTTGCGGCGTTTTTTCCGAAGCTGAGCTTTGTGCATGGCATTCAACCCCATTTCAGCGGCCATTAATGCCGCACCGGCCACCCAACCTACACCTGGCACAAATGACAGAACTGTGCTGACAATGGGTAAAGCTTTACGAATAACCGTTAGGGCTTTACCTCCAACTTTCTTGACGACCTTCCAGGTTTTCTTGGCAGCTTTTTTAATCTTCTTACCGATCTTTTTAACTCCGCGTTTTATCTTGCGGCCGATCCGCCTTAACCATCCATCCAATGCCCCCAGCTGGCCCAAACCATGCACACGGGTGTACATGTATTCGCCATCCGTGAAATAGTCACTCAGGCTACCAACGGCGTCAGGTGCATAGTAGATCGTCGCGTTCATTAATTAGGCGGCTTTAGTTCGGTTCATAAATAGCATTCCGCCCACAAGTGCGACAGTTCCAAGCATCAGCATTGTTTGTGTGTTCATGCCACCGAAACCGGCTTGTATGGGTTGTACTGATGGCACAGGTTGCTTTTGAAGATTATCCAGCATTTCTGCCTTGGCGGCGTCCTTTGCCAGCAACCGGGCCTCCATTGAAGAAAGGCCTTTATTAGCTTTGGCAGCATCAGCGGCCAACATCCGGGCCTCAATAGCTGATATACCAGCATTGGCTTTCGATTTGGCATCAATCAGCTCATTCACCACCTTGTTATCCGGTAGAATGGCCTTTGCCACATTCAAAATGGAGTCAACCCCAAGTGATTTATCCATGCTCTTGGCTATGGAGATCATGGATTGGGGCGATACAGTAGCACCACCGTTACTTCCAATAGGTGTGATTGAAGGTGGTAATGACGTCATGGGCTGCATGGGTGTATTGGCTCTTTTGAGCTTGCGCAATTGCCTGGCTTCACGTCGGGCAGCACGTTTTTGCGGATTACCCTTAAATACCTTACCCACCTTTTGAATGGCCTTTTTACCGATCTTCTTCACCACTTTAAAGGCACCTTTAGCGACCTTGAAGATCTTACTCAGAAAACCCAAACCATTAAGGCCTCCCAGTCCCTGCAACCCTTCTACTCGTTGATAGTAATCCAGGCCGTCAAAGAAGACGACCCCATCTCTCGTTTCCTGAGCCGCCTCCGGTGAATAATAGAGCTCTGGCTCAACGGAGCCTCCCTGCAATCCATTTAAGGATGCAGAGGGGACACCATTTAAGTATTTAATTGGTTGCATAAATAAATCATATTTACCGGTGAAGGGGTGTTCTTCATTGAAGGTATCCAGTACCGGGTCAACGACGAAGTAGGAGTTGCGCTCCCTCAACGCCGTTTGTTGACCATTTTTCGGTACTACCACATAGACATGCTGAAAGTAGGGCTTGCCATTAATCTTCACCATCCGTAATGCAAAAGGGATGTTCAGGTTCGATAAAACGGAACCTATGAAGATGGAATAGCAATCACAATCAACACCGGTTACACGATCCGCCCAGGCCCGGTTGGGACGCCGAAGCTCCTCATTGGCGGGATCGTCCGGTTTGTACTGAATGTGGTTGAAAATGAATGAAAATATATTGGAAAGTGTGCTTCCGAGGTCTTTGCCCTTCAGTACCGGGGCAATGCGTTTGGTATCACCAAGG
>Ga0193953_1001219_pt1 | contig 12217 bp, 10 predicted proteins | sample BB_4_MG_FD_140325 | JGI IMG/M metagenome (GOLD analysis project Ga0193953, IMG submission 140325) | Microbial mat bacterial communities from the Broadkill River, Lewes, Delaware, United States - BB_4_MG | ecosystem: Environmental > Aquatic > Freshwater > River > Microbial mats | place: USA... | reverse complement strand
TTCCGAAAAAGCCTTTGCCTCACACCTGGGCATGCTGCCCAAAAAGGACCTGGCCTCCATCGCCAACGAAGGTCCCTTTCCTGTTGAGCTCTGCTGCCACAACTGCAACAGCACGTACAACTTCTCCAAAGAAGAACTCACGGAGATCCTAAAAACGAAGAAGTAAAAGCAAGGTGCTTGGTTCTTTGTTCTTAGTGCTTCGTTGAGGAGTCGCTTCGCTTCCGCATGTTTAAGGTGGATGAATTGGACGGATCTGACAAAACCACGTAAGAAAAGGCAGTCAGATTACCCTACACCTGCTGGATTTACGTCACGGTACCCACAACCTATCGAAGCCTGTGACGGTGTCCGCACTCTCTTCACCGCTGACGTCGGGCGAAGCCCGAGCCGAAGGCGATTGCGCTTTGACCTGAGGAATGAAGGGCAAAGCGCAATCGCAATATGATTTCGAGGTGGCTCACCTCGCCGCCGGAGGCAATCAACCAAACCAAGGAGTCCGCTGTGCAGCGTGTCCATACCGGTCTTGAACAACTCCTCGCATCACCCCCTGCCTGGGCACGGGAGGGAAAGCTGGCGTTTATGGCCAACCCCGCTTCGGTGGGGCCGGATTATCGCCACGCACGCACCCTCATTGCCGAGGCATTGCCTGGGCAACTTGGCGCCCTTTTCTCTCCCCAGCACGGTTTTTTCGCCGACAAGCAGGACAACATGATCGAATCAGGTCATGGGATTGACCCGGTCACCGGGGTGCCTGTGTGGAGCCTCTATGGGGAGACCCGCTGGCCCACGGACGAAATGATGGAGGGGATCGACACGGTGGTGGTGGACATCCAGGATGTGGGCACACGGGTCTACACGTTTATCTGGACCCTTAGCTACATCATGGAAGCGGCGGCAAAGAAGGGCTTTCATGTGGCGGTCCTTGACCGGCCCAACCCCATTGGCGGCATGCTTGTGGAGGGAAACCTCATCGACGAGGGCTACGCCTCGTTTGTGGGGCGTTACCCCATTCCCATGCGCCACGGCATGACCATCGGAGAGCTGGCCCTTCTTTTCAACGAGCGGTTCGGCATCGGATGCGACCTCACGGTGGTGCCCATGACGGGCTGGCAGCGATCCATGCACTTTTCCGAGACCCAGCTTCCCTGGGTGCTGCCCTCCCCCAACATGCCGTGTGAAGAGGCGGCCCTGGTCTACCCAGGCCAGGTAATCCTCGAGGGATGCAACCTCTCGGAAGGCCGCGGCACCACCCGCCCCTTTGAGCTCTTCGGGGCCCCTTACCTCGACACCGACAAGCTCCTGGCCTCCCTTGAACCGGAGAGCCTTGCCGGATGCACCCTGCGCGAGACTGGTTTCGAGCCCACCTTCGGCAAGTGGCAGGGCGAGCTCTGCCGGGGATTTCAGATCCACGTCACGGACCGTGACCTCTTCTCCCCCTATCGCCTCAGCCTCGGCATCGTCCGGGCCGCCATCAGCAACCACCCGGCAGATTTCGCGTGGAAACAGCCCCCTTACGAATACGAGTACGAAAAACTTCCCATGGACATGATCCTTGGATCAATCAAACTCAGGGAAGGCCTTGAAGCCGGGACGCCCGTTTCCGAACTTGAAACAGCGTGGCAGGATGAGCTAACGGAATTCAACAAGGTGCGAGAGCCCTTCTTAATCTACAACCCCTGATCCGGAGCAGAGAAGATGCCGACACAGGACGAAGAGGGCGCCCTCTGGAAGCGCATGAGCTTCAAGGGCAACAAGGTCTGGGCGGAAGTGGACGAAACCGAAGCGTTTGTCCTGGAGAGCGACCGGGTACGCGTCAAGTACAACCTCAAGCAGACCCATGAGTACCGGGTCTACCCAGACACTCTGAAATCAGACGCCCCGGAAAACCTCATCCCCAAGGGCACCAAAAAGAAGAAGGCCGAAGAGAAAAAGACGTCCCCTGAAAAGGGTGCGGTGAGCGTTCCTCCGCCCTCACGGCCCGGCCTCGTTCGTGAAATACCCTTAGAGGGCCTCTCCACAACAGAACCCGGGGTGATCCACATCTTCACCGATGGTGCAACCTCCGGAAACCCGGGCCCCTCAGGCATCGGTGTCTTCTTCCGCTACGGGCCCCACGAACGGGAGATATCCCGAAACATCGGCCAGGGCACCAACAATATTGCCGAGCTGGAGGCCATCCGTGTGGCCCTCCTCGAAGTAAAAAAGCCCACTCTTCCCGTGCGCATCTACACCGACTCCAGCTACGCCCTGGGGCTCATCGCCAAAGGCTGGAAAGCCCAGGCCAACCAGGAACTTGTGGAAGAGATCCGCGCCCTCACCCGACGGTTCAGCAACCTCGTGTTCGTAAAAGTCAAAGGCCACGCCGGCTTCGCCGAAAACGAAAAGGCCGACCAGCTCGCAACCTCAGCAATAAAAGCCTGAAAAACAATGCCTCCGGCGGCAAGGGGCTGAGCCCCTTGACCCCAGGTTGCGAATGCTCCAACCCTCGTTCCTCGGGGTGTCACATTCGCTGATGGGCTGCGCCCATATTAAATGGGATACCGCATGGCTTTTCCAGGAACACCGCACTCCAGTGCGGCTTTTTATCATGGACCATACAAACACAAGATTGTGGCAACCAATGCCATGCCTTTCTTTCAATAGACACTGCATCCATCCTCTCTTGATCACCCCCTGCAAAAACAACAAAAAAAACGCAGGCGGTATTCTCATGAATACCACCTGCGCCTGACCTGCAGGTACCTGAATCTGAGCAGAATCCCTTAGAAGATATAGGAGAGGTTGATGCCCCCGGAAACGGCGTAGTCATGGTTCACGCCGGTCAGGTCTTCGTAGTCGCTGGTATCGCGCACGTTGACCACGTAATCAAGGGCAACCTTCGACCAAGAGTACCCGACACCGAAGGTGATCTGAGCACCGGATAAATCCTCTTCAACACTGACGGAGGTGGACCCATAACTGGTAGCGACGTCCCCCGTGATCTTTGCGGTCTCAAAAAAAGCCCCGACCCCGCCAAAGAGGTTCCACCCCTCATAAAAGTTGGTACCTAAAAGAAGCTGAATGTCCGCCCCATTCACTTCCAGATCCACACCGGAAACCGTAACCCCCATAGAACTGAATTGATTCCCTGAGTAGTCATCATTCTCCGTAGCGTAGAAAGCCCCACGAATGGCCACGTGCTTTGTGATGCAGGCGGTTCCGACCAAAGCCCCTCCGTAAAAGTCAAGGTCGTCACCACCATAGGTGGAACTGTCTTCGGCGACAATCAGCGCATAGGTACCCACACCCAGCTTAAACTTGGGCCCACTCTCAGATGCCATGGCGTTGCCTGCCGTAATCATCATGCATGCAGCCAGGGCCAAACCTGTCAAAACTCGCGTTACTCTCTTCATTTATCTACTCCTTGAATGTCTCTTAAGGTCCCAAAATGGACCAGCTTCATTTATTTTGAGCGGTCAGATAGCTACCACACAACTGATGCATAAGATATGAACCTTTTTCCTATGCCTGAAAAAAGTCATTCTCGCACCAAATCACCCATGAACCCCCAGAGGTAACGCCTGTAAGTATCTGTTTTAATATCTTTAACAGGCTAATGACCAGCATCTTTGATACAAGCCCAAAAAAGCCAATACAAGTCAGAACAGGATTTACAAATCAAATACCATATCTTTATGGCTCGTAAGAAAACGTCCGGATAAGAAGGAAATGCACATTGAAAGGATAAGTGGAAAGAGAGGACTGCTTGTGACCGTTATAAAAAGACAAAAAAACGGGGGCGGCATTCACATGAATACCGCCCCCGTCCCGGACTATCTGAAACCTGATATGACGCGCTGCCTTAGAAGATATAAGAGAGGGTGATGCCGCCGGTTACGGCGTAGTCGTGGTCCACGCCGGTGAAGTCTTCGTAGTCGCTGGTGTCACGAACGGTGACCACGTAATCCAGGGCCACTTTCGACCAGGAGTACCCCACGCCGAAGGCCAGTTCTGCACCGGAAAGGTCCTCTTCAGCACTCACGGTATAACCGCCCACACTCGTGCTCACCTTAAAGGTCTCGGAAAAAGCACCGATGCCGCCGAAGACGTTCCATCCTTCGTAAAAGTTGGTACCGAGGAGAAGCTGAATATCCAGGCCGTTGATCTCAACCTCTGAATAATCGTCATGCTCGGTGGCGTAAAACGCCCCTCGGATGGCCACATGCTTTGTAAGGCATGCCGTTCCCACCAGGGCGCCGCCGAAGAACTGCTCATCATCGCCACCGTAGGTGGTGCTGTCATCTGCAATGATGATTCCGTAAGTGCCCACGCCCAACTTGAACTTGGGCCCGCCCTCGGATGCCATGGCATTTCCTGCGGTCATCAACATACATACTGCAACTGCCAAACCTGTCAAAACGCGTGCTGTTCTCTTCATTTTCATACTCCTTGAATGTGTCTTAAGATCCCAAAGGAATCGGCTTGATTCATAGTGACGGGCAGAAACTAACACAGGGCTGGTGTATAAGATATGACCTATTTCACACCCCTAAAAAAAGAGGCAAAAAAAGAAAGCCTCCCGAAGGAGGCTTAAACACAATGGGGCCGATTCCTTGAGAAATCGGCCCCTTGCTTAAAACTATTCTATTTCAAAAAGAAATCAGTGGCGGTCGTGACCGCCGCCTTTCCCTTCTTTTGTGTCTTTAATCGCTTTGTAGATACACCAGTTCATCCCAACGCTGAGGATGATCAGCACATACCACATACCGCCGAAGAACATGTAGTGCCCGGCGTCCCAGACCCATTCCCAGACAAATGGAAACATGGCTCTCTCCTTTGCATGCCGAGGCCCTCAAGATGAAGGCCCCAGGCGATTGGTCGTTTAAGGCTTCTCAACCGGGTTGAGTTCTCTCTCCTGGGGAAAAACCGGCAGGTACCGATAGGAGAGGGCGATCACAATGATGCCACCAGCCACGGGAAGAATGGTTGTGGCCCACTCCTGCCATGACGGGAAGTAGAGCACCCAATCGTCAAAGGTCATCACCGGCATGGCCATGGGCTGCATGACCATGACCCAGCGGTTCACGCAGACGCCGATGACGGCCAGAATGCAGGCAGTCATAAAGAGGCGGCTGTTCTGACGCCACTCCTTCTTAAGGAGGATGGCAGCAGGCACGATACCGCAGATCAGGAGCTCAAGGATGAGGATCCAGAGGCCGTGGTAGTTGTTGGAGTTGGTGTAAAACTCCATGAACGAGAAGCCGGTCTTGGGAAGCGTGACCACTGCCCACCAGATGGTGTCGATAATCTTGGCCACCATGTAGGTGCCCAGCATCCACCCGGAGATATTTGCAAGAAGGTCGTAGACATTGTCTTTGACCAGCCGCTTGCCGGTAAGCTTCTCGGTGATCTTGCAGCTGAGCATGGTAAAGCAGGGGCCACAGGCCGCCGCAGACCATGTATAGAGAAAGAAAGTCCAGGGCCAGATAAAGATCCCGTCCCGCAGTCCAAAGGGCCGACCGTAGAGGACGCCGGTGACGCCGCCCAAAGAGCCCTGGTGAAAGCAGGAGAGAAAAGCGCCGGTGGCGGCAAACACCGCCATGACCTCGTGCATACGGTGACCGAGGTTGTGGCAGAAGGGGTTCTGGTCAATCTTCCGGTTCTCCAGCACCAGCGGCAGATACTCAATGGCAAGTACCGACAGGTAGAGGGAGAGGCAGAAAGCCACTTCCGTCAGCATGGAGTGAACGTTGGCGTGCCAGAAAATAAACCATCCACGCAGGGGCTGACCGATGTCGATGGCCAGAATCAGCATGGCGGAGCAGTAGCAGCAAAAGCCCACGATTACAGCAAAGTTGATAATATTCTTTAACTCGTCCTTCCCCACCACGTAGCGAAGAAATCCGGTAAAGAAGGCACCGCCGCCAACGGCGATGACCGCAAGGTCAGCCCAGATCCAGAGGGCAAAACCGTAAGAATCGTTCATGTTGGTCTGGTTGAGGCCCTTGGCCCAGCAGAGATAGGCGGCGTAGAGCCCCCATATCACCAATGCTGTAGGAATGACCAACCCAAGGGTAAACCGCTTGAGAGAGCATCGCTCAACACCTACGGGTATCAAAGCAGAGTCCATAAATCCTTACCCCTCGCCGCCTCGATGTAAAAGAAGGCGGCCATTTAGAGATTTTTTTAAACGCCCGTGGCTTCGGGCGTCTGTCATGTACAATGCGGAAGCGCCTTTAGTGCCCGCCGGTGCCTTTGTGCTCATAGGCACCGGGCCCCTTGGTCGTTTCCTCGTCACCCAGGTAGTTGTCACCGGCCCGTCTCACCCACTCTCGATCGGAGAGGTAGTAGACCTTGGGGTTGGTGTGGAGTCGCTCCAGAAGACGGAAAGCGCGCTTGTCCTTCTTCAGGGTGTAGACTTCATGGTCAGGGTTATCGAGGTCACCAAAGGTGATGGCTCCCGAAGGACATGCCTGGGTACAGGCGGTCTGGTACTCCATCTCCTCCACGTCACGCTCTTCCAGATAGGCCTTGTCGCGGGCCAGCTGGTATCGGTGGAAACAGAAGCTGCATTTTTCCACAACGCCGCGCATACGCGGAGAGACATCCGGAGAGAGCCCCTCTTCCAGATTTGCAGGCCAGACAGGATCCCACCAGTTGAAATAACGAGCGTGGTATGGGCAGGCGGCCATGCAGTACCGGCAGCCGAAGCAGCGGGTGTAGATCTGGCTCACAATGCCGGTGGTGTAGTCGTAGTCCGTCGCTGTGGCAGGGCAAACCGACACGCAAGGGGAGTGACCGTGGTCCCCTTTGCCACCGCAGTGCATGCAGGGGCGGGGGAAGTAACAGATCTCGGTGTCGGGAAAATCCTTGCCGTTGGTGACGCGGTAGACCCGGATCCAGGTGGTGCTTAAAAGCTTATCGCTTTCGTCTTTTCTTACGGGGACGTTGTTTTCAGCCGAACAAGCCACCATGCAGGATCCGCACCCGGTGCACTTGTCGAGGTCAATGACCATGCCGAATTTCTTCGCCCTCGTTTCGTTTGATTCCGTATTCATGAAAAACCTCGTATGAGATGGGTTTTCGTCAGATGTTCACCGGCCGTTGCCGGGACAGGCCTACCCTTTGGTAAGGGAAGCCCGGGCACCCCAGGCGCAGTTGAAACCGGTTCCCGGGTCGACCATGGTGCCGGAAAGGGCGGTATAGCTGGCCCCTTTGTCACCGATAAACCCGTCGAAGGCGGTGTGTCCTAAGCCTGCGGCCATGGCCACGACGCCGGGCATCATCCCTTCGAAAAGGGTCACCTTCACCGTCGCTTTACCGGAAGCCGTGGCAAGGGTGGCGGTGTCGCCATCCTTGAGCCCCGCCTTCTTTGCGGTTGAGGGGTGCATCTCCACATGGGAGAGCCCCTTGGTGAGGACCCTGTCTTCGATGGTCTTCATGGTAAAAGGTGCGTCGGCAACAGCGCCGCTGGCAATCCGAAGAGACCAGCTCGGCACGAGGGTGTAGGGATGGCTGGATTCCGCTCCTTCGGCCGGTGTGTAAACCGGGCCTTCGGGAATCACGAAGGTGAAGCGCTGGGAGGTTCCCAGGATGCGCTCCAGGCCCTTCTTCCAGGCAATCTCTCCCTGCCAGAGCCCCTCGTCATAAAGGGCCTCCCACATTTCCCCGCAGCTCTCTTCGAGGTAGCTCTCGTAGTCGTCCCAGCCAAAGGCGTCCCCGCCTCCGTCCAGTTGTCCGCCCACGCTGATGAGCACGTCACCGGTATGCTTGGTGTCCATCACCGGCGCAAGTGCGGGCTGGGTAAGGGTGACGGTGGCGCGTTCAAGTCCGGCGCGCACAGGCACATCCTGAGTCTTCTCAAGGTGCATGTGGTCAGGCAGGATCAGGTCGGCCATGGCTGCTGTCTCATCCATGTAGGGTGAGAAGCTGACAATGGTGCCGATGGAGGCCAGGGCCTCTTTTGCCTTTTCCGAACTGGCCAGGGTGTAGAAGGGGTTGGTGCCCCAGTCCATCAGAAGGTCGGTTTTCCCTTTCTCGGTAAGGGCGGCAAGCTTTTCGCCCATGGCCTCGGCTTCTGCCGTTGCCACAGCATAGGGAAGCGCACCCACCTTCACCAGGCCACCGTCACGCTGAACAGACCCCTTGAGGGCGTTCAATGCAAACACCGCCAGGGCCTCGGCAAGGCTAACCGGGGTTTCCCCTTTGCCTCGGCCACAGACAGCCACAGGGCGGCGTGCGCCGGCAAAGGCCACGGCCACCTTTTTAACCATTGCAGGGGAGACCCCTGTCACGGCTTCGGCTTTTTTCGGGGTGTAGTTTTCAAGCAGCCAGGCGCTGAAAGGCTCAAAGCCTTCGGTGGCAGTGGAAACGAAGATATGATCGTAGAGTTTTTCCTGGATCATGGCAGCGGCGACGGAAAGGGCGAAGACCCCTTCGGTGCCGGGTTTGGCGGGTACCCAGGTGTCGGCCATGGAGGCGGTGGTGGAAAGGAAGGGTTCCACCTGAATCATCTTTTTCGTGCCCGCGGCCTTCACCATGCGTACGGGAGAGCCCCACCCTTCTGCAACGGCACTGCCGAGGCTCAGGATCAGGTCTGTGTTCTCCATGTCAAAGCCTACGCTCTCTCCGGCGTCACGCCCCATGGTCAGGGCCATGGCCTGCTCCATGGTATCGTAGATCGAAGGCAGGGTCAGGAACCGGTCGGAACCCACGGTGTCCAGCAGGCGCTGGATCAGAGCAGCCATGCTGCCCGTCTTTGTGGCGGAAAGGGCGGCGACACCGCTTCCGGAAGCAGCACCGAGCTTTTCTGCCAGAAGGGCTTCGGCATCCTCCCATGAGAGAGACTTCCACTTGCCCTCGCCTCGCTTGCCACTGCGAACCATGGGACCTTCGATGCGGGAAGGGCCATAGAGAAGTTGGGTGGCAGAGATGCCAACCCCGCAGAGATCGCCGGTGTTAATGGGGCTGTTTTCCGCCCCTTCAATTTTTACAACACGTTCGCCCACTTTACGAACTGCAAGACTGCAGCCGCCTGGGCACAGGGTACAGGCGCCCCCTGTATAATAGTACTCGCCGATTTCGGGAACCGGGGTCCAGGACCAATTCTGTGTCCAGATGGACACATCGTCCGTCAGCTTCCAGGGAAGAGGAGAAAGCATGGTACCGGCCGTGGCTCCCATTCCCAGAGCGAGAAAATGTCTCCTGTTGATCTTCATATGTGAATCACCCCTTGAGGATTGATCGTTCGCATTAGGGTCAGACAGGCGTCCAACCTACTTGTGGCACTGGAAACAGGCACCTTTGCTGCCCATGGTCTCCTTGTGGCAGGCGCCACAGTCGTCCATCTTCATGCGATCCCAGCTGTTCTTCTTAAAGCCTCCGATGTTCTGGCCCCAGATATCACGGCTGTAGCCGGTGATCCTGTTCTCTTCATAGGGCTTGAGGCTCTCGGATTCGCCGATGTCGCCATGACACTCGGCACACTCCATCTCCGCCGCTTTCACATGGGCGGCGTGGGAGAAGAAGACACAATCGGGCTGCCTGGAGTAAACCTTCCAGGGAACCTCTTTTTCCTCGGCCACATACTCATTGACGAAGATCTCTTCGGCTTCACTCTCTCCCTGCACCTCTTCGTGACACTCAACGCACTGCGCAAGGGTAGGAACACCTGCATAGGTTCCGTCATCGCGGAAGAAGTGACAGCTATCGCAGTCTCCCACCGCATCGGCATGCGTGACATGACTGAAGTCAAAGGGTTGCTCGCTCTTGGAGTAGAGAAGCTTGGGGAAGACGATCCACCCGACGGCAAGGCTTGCGGCCAGGCCTACGACAAAAAAGAGGGCTACCAGTCCCGAATCCCCTTTTTTGACCGAATCACCGGGTGACCCCGTTTGCTCACGACCAGTCTGTTTTTCACCAGTTAGGCTCATGAAAACTCCACGTGTTAATTGTTGAACACCAGATACCCGACACCGGGTGGTTCAGGTACGTCCCACGCCCCGGTAAAAAACCAGGGGTACGGACATACAAAAAGCCCCTGGCGCCCTGATCACGTACCGGGTGCTAACGGCTTTCTGAACCTGTGGATGATAAGCCCGCAAAAAAGCCGGAACACTTTCTGCCCCGTCATTTATTAAGCAGCCCTACCATGTATAGCAAACCGACAATCCCCCCGCGTCGGTTTTAAACCATTTTGACCTGTTTCTTATACGTTCTCACGCACACTTTTTCAAGGTATGGAGGCGTCATCAAATGCCTCACAATCATGTCCCGAAATAGAGAATACACCTGTTAACTATTTGGCAAGGGAACAGATTCAAACACCTGACCGCCAGCCCCGGAGAAGGAATTTTGAACACAGGAAAGATGATCCGGAGAAGTTACCGGACCCTTTTTCAGTGAATCCCCCTGCCTGACCTTCGGTTTGTGTCGTCCACACCCCTGCACCCCACAGCCGAACCGCGAGGCGGCCACCCCTTCATTTACTTCCATTTCACGTGCATGAGATTTAAAAAAACAGCGCATTGCTAGCATCGTTTCTATATAGTAACGAAGTCCCTGATGTCAATGAAAAGATCCCTTTTCCTCCACAAAGCAAGCCCCCTTTACCCACGAATCCATTCTTTTGGAAACCACAAAATAAGGCAAAGAAACATCTTACCCCAATAAAAAAGCCGCCCTCCCCTTTCGGGAAGAGCGGCTCATGATCATCATGTTTTTAAAAGGTGTTACATGCTGCCATAACTATGAAGACCGGGCAGGTAGTTCACCCCAAAATAGGTAAACATCACTGCCATGAATCCAATAATGGAAATAACAGCAATTTTAACGCCGCCCCATCCCCGCACGTAACGCAGGTGAAGCATGATGGCATAGACAAACCAGGTGATAAGAGACCACGTCTCCTTGGGATCCCATGTCCAATAGGAGCCCCACGCCGAGTTGGCCCAAACGGCCCCGGTCACAATCCCCACCGTAAGAAAGAGAAAGCCGAACATGACAGTCTTCTGGATGAGCTCATCGAGGATGTAGCCTTCGGGGAGCCTGGAAATCAGCCCCCCTTCCTTCACCGGCAGGCACTCCCGCACGAGATACATGACACCGATACCAAAGGCGGTGGCAAACCCGGCGTAGCCGAGGAAGCAGGTGACCACATGGGCGGTGAGCCAGTTGCTCTTCAGCGCCGGAATCAGGGGCTGTATCTTGTCGTTGATCCCCGGAGAGAGAGAGGCATAGGCAAGGGCAATAAAGGCCAGGGGCATGGCAAAGGTACTGATCATATAATTGCGGTAGCGCACCTCGATGACGATGGAGATCAGGGCAATGGTCAACGCAAAAAAGATCAGGGACTCATAGAGATTGGAGAGGGGAATATGCCCGTAGCCATGGCTGTAGGATTCCGACCAGCGGAGAAGAAACCCTGCAAGGTTACCCACGATCCCGGCAATCCCGGCAACACGGGCGATCTTGGCCGGCATCTCTTTGCCGAAAATCCATGCGGAGATATACATAACGGCCGAAAAGCCATACACAAACGTGATAATGGAAAGTATCAGGGAACTGTTCATCATTTCTCCACCTGCCTTTCGGGGGTGCGGGTCTCTTTTTCAAGCTTCTCGGTCAGACGACGAATCACCATTTCCATGCCCAGCTTGTTCTTGTTGGCATTTCCATACAGAGTCACAGCAGAGCCCTGCTTATCCTGCGCCACCTCCACCATGAAACCCTGATGGCTCATGAAAAAAGTGATGTAGCACCCGACAATGAGGAACAGAAACCCCGCGTACACCAACCATACCCCCGGGTCCTTCGTAACCTGCAGCCCGGTGTAGTAACGGTTTTCAAACTCTCCGACGGTGACCACAACATCCCCGCCTCGCATGCGGTCAAAACCGGCAAATTTTACAGGAAGGGCAAGCTGTACGGGTTCCCCTCCCTTTTCTTCAAGAATCCCCAACACCGTCGCCCCTATGTCGTGACCACGGAACCGGTAGTTGTTGACAAAGTGCATGGGAGTAAAGGTCCCCAGCCCTTCAGGGATCACAATGGGTTCTCCGAGCTTGCCCTCCGCCGGATAGTGCATCCCGCTGGCCTTGCTGGCAAAGGAAAAAGAGACCGACTCCGGGGCCGCCATGCCGTAACTCGCCTGATAGAAGCTGACCCCCCTGAAACGCAAGGGGTCGTTCACAACGATGCGTTTGGAAAGAAGCTCACTGCCCCCCTCTTCCACCACCAG
>Ga0193953_1001216_pt1 | contig 12222 bp, 8 predicted proteins | sample BB_4_MG_FD_140325 | JGI IMG/M metagenome (GOLD analysis project Ga0193953, IMG submission 140325) | Microbial mat bacterial communities from the Broadkill River, Lewes, Delaware, United States - BB_4_MG | ecosystem: Environmental > Aquatic > Freshwater > River > Microbial mats | place: USA... | reverse complement strand
GCAATCGCCGTTACCGCAACAGTAACTATCGATAGAAAGTCTTATCATCGTTGCATTTGACACGTTATCTTGATACACTTTTTTTCTTCCTTGACCACCCTGTATGGGTTTTGCAACAACCTGGCGGCCACACTGCCTGGAACCAACATGACTAAAGTCTCATGACGCCCCTCTGCCATGCCCCCTTTCTCCCTGACGCAATCGCCGTTACCGCAACAGTAACTATCGATAGAAAGTCTTATCATCGTTGCATTTGACACGTTATCTTGATACACTTTTTTTCTTCCTTGACCACCCTGTATGGGTGCATACGGACAAAGCACACAGAGTACTAAATTTCGGTGAAGGAAGATACCATCGCAGGGCAATCTGGTGAGCGAAATACCGCCCAAGCCATGACCGGGCAGCAAGGAGATATGATGAGTCCCAGGCCGTACCGAATGAATGTTCTTATTGTGGACGACATGCCCACCAACATCAAAATTCTCGGTGAAACCCTCAGAAAAGACTATGACATCAGCTTTGCCCGAAGCGGTTCAAAAGCCCTGGAAATGATTGCAGAGCACCAGCCCGACCTCATCCTCCTTGACATCATGATGCCCGGCATCGATGGATACGAGGTCCTGCGCCGAATCAAAGACAACCCCGACCATTCACATATTCCCGTCATCTTCATCTCCGCACGGGATGATGAAAAGGATGAAACCTATGGCCTCGAGATGGGGGCCGTGGACTACATCACCAAACCCTTTCGCCCTGCAGTGGTCCGAGCCCGGGTACGCACCCACATGGAGCTCAAAATGCATCGGGACCGACTGAACAGCCTGGTCCATGACCGAACACGCCAATTGATTCATTCAGATCGCCTCGCCACCCTGGGCACCCTCTCCGCAGCCGTGGCCCATGAAGTCAAAAACCCGCTGCACTATGTGGTGGGCAACGCCGAGATGATCATTGATGACATCCTCACCGGGAACCACCTCTCCATCCAGCAAAGCGCCGTAAATATTGTCAAAGGGGCCCAGCGCATCAATGCCCTCACCGACCGGCTCAAGGGATACTCCAAAAAACGGGGGCAATCCAATGCCGTCACCCCTTTAAGCGACATCCTGGACGATGCCCTCGAAATGCTTCGGTACCGTCTCCTGCAATGCGGCATTGAAATCAACACCTCCGGAGTGGACAAAGACCTGAAGGTGTTTTGCGACCCCCACCAGATCTCCCAGGTCTTCGTCAACCTCATCAACAACTCCACAGATGCACTCAACAACGGCTCCGGTATGATCTTCATCCAAGCATCAAAGACAGACAACACGGCCCGGGTGACCCTTGCGGACAATGGCCCCGGAATTCCCCCGGATAAAATTGAATCCATCTTCGAGCCTTTTATCACCGAAAAATCCGACGAAAATGGCACGGGCCTGGGCCTCTTTATTACGCGGCACATCCTTGCACGCCACGGTGGGGAAATTCGTCTCACACAAAGCAATGCCTCGGGCTCCGAGTTCACCTTCACCCTCCCTTTGAGCTGATCATCCCCATGACAAAACGCTGGACCATCCCGGGAACCTATCTTTCCTTCATGATGATCCTCATGATCATCACCCTCACTGGGCTTGGAGCGCTGTCAGTATTCGTCGAGTATCAGCAATTCAAGGATGAATCCGAAGAGGTTCAAGCCCACTTCATCGAAACCAGAAAAACCGCCCTCGTCCGGTTGACAGACCGCCTTGAAGCCACCCTCAACCGGGACATCGCCCTTGCGGAACGGACCCAAAAACAGCAACTCAAAGAGAGGGTCCTCGAGACCTGTTCACTGCTTCTGGCCATTCATTCAGAAAACCCCACGGGACTTCCCACCGAGACCCGCCACGCCCTCATGCGCAATGCCCTCCGAAATACCCGGTCCAAGGCAAATGAGCGGTTTTTCTTTGCCCTGGATTCAGGGGGCACCCTCATGTTCAACTCCATCAAGCCAGAAATGGACGGAACCCCACTAAACGCCTTGCCAAACAAAGCAGAGTTGCCCATCGCCAAGCAGATCGTCAGCACGGCCCATACCCGGGGTGAGGGGTATCTGTCCTACCGTTACCCAAAGCCAAGCAACCCCCATGGCCCGCTCTACGAGAAGACCTCTTACATCCGGTTTATCAAACCCCTCGGGTGGATTGTGGGCAGCGGCTACTATCACGACGATTTTCATACGATGCTTCAATCCAAAATCGTCAGGGAGCTGCCCTCCATGAAAAGCAGCAGCGGCGACCTTATCTTTATTTTCACTGACAAAGGGGTCTCCCTCACCGGTCCCCCCGGGATGGTATCCAAAGCGACGCCACTGCCAGACACCGGACAGTTCATTCACTCCGGCAGCGCCACAGATGAACACAGGCCCTTTATCGCTTACCTGCGGCCTTACTCCCGTTGGGGGTGGTATATCGGCGCATCGGCAAACACCGATGACATCACCCGCTGCATCAACAAAAAACTGGATGAACGCAAAAAAAGAATCCACAGCCAGCTCCGGCACATTTTCATCATCCTCTGCACCACCCTGTTGATTACCGCCGTCTTTTCTGTTCTCTTTTCCAGGCACCTTGCACGCTCCTTTACTTTTTTCAGCTCCTTTTTTAAAAAGGCGTCCCGGAATTTTGCAACAATCGATCCCGACAAACTCTTCTTCTCAGAGTTCAAAGCCCTGGCTGACTCCGCCAACCGCATGACCATCAAACGGAAAAACGCCGAGATCGAATTGGCGGGATACCGGGAACAACTCGAAGAGAAAGTCGCCGAAAAAACGCGCGAACTCACCGAAGCCAAGACCCTTGCAGAAACGGCCCTCGAGGCAAAAAGCCAGTTCCTTGCCAACATAAGCCACGAAATCAAAACCCCCATGAATGCCATCATGGGGGTTTCGGAACTCCTGAGTGCAGAGGGACTCAACGAAAAACAAAAAGGGTACACCGATATCATAAACCGCTCCTCACGAGCCCTCATGATCCTGATCAACGATATTCTTGACTACTCACGGGCAAAATCCGGTAAAATAATCGCCGAAGCGATCCCCTTCAACTACCTGGAACTCCTGGAAGAGGTGGCAGACACCTTCACCCCCTTGGCGGAGGAGAAGGGGTTGGCCATCCTCCTTGACATCGACCCCGAGCTCCCGCCCTCCATCACCGGGGACCCGATGCGCATCCGACAGCTTCTTGTCAACTTCACCGCCAATGCCGTCAAATTCACCCCTTCAGGAAGTGTCACCCTCGCCTGCCGGGTGACACAAATAGCCCACCAAAGCGTCACCTTGCAAACAGAGATCATAGACACCGGAATCGGCATCGACTTCAGCAGGTTGCCCAACGGAGACGCGTCCACACTTTTCGAGCCTTTCAGCCAGGCCGACAGCTCCACCACACGGGAGTATGGGGGCACCGGACTTGGCCTGGCCATCTGCCAGAAGATTGTGGACCTTTTGGATGGCACCCTTGCTGTGGCCAGCAGCCCAGGCAAAGGGAGCCGGTTCTCTTTTGAACTCACCGCCCCATGGGATGCCCCCTCGCGAACCGTCGCCCCAACGTTCTCCGGAAGCGCAGTGCTTTTAGGGTCGGCGTGCCGGGAAGAGGCGGGGATTCGTCGGTTCCTGGAGTGGTTTGGGTTTGACGTGGATCGCATCCCACCCGGAGCCCCCTCCATTGACCCAACCCGTGAATGGGAACTCGCATTCTGGATGATGTCCCGTGAAGAGCTGGATCCATCCGGAGATTCAGCCACGCCGAATTGGCCCCACGGCCGGAAGCGGACCCTTGTTCTCTGCCCATCGTCCCTGTTTGATGCCGCCTTTACCCTCCTGGAAGGTCACGCCGATGTGGTCATCCTCAACAAACCCCTGAAACCCAGCCACCTCATGCGGCGCCTTTCAGAGGTTCAGGAATCACTGGCGCCACTGGCCTCCCCTGCACAGGGAACGAGCCATATTCACGGCCATGCCCACCAGACCTCCCTGAAGGATTTGCACCACACCCTGCTGCGACTCCGTGATAAACTCACCGGTAACAAATTCGATACGGAACGCGAACTGGACCGCTTAAGAAGCCTGCTCCCATCCGAGGCGAATGACCTCTTTGAGGACCTCGTCCACAACATCGAGCACTTCAATTACTACACGGCCCTTGCCACCCTGGAAAAAATCATCGTATCCTGTACCGAATCATAAAACCTCAACACAGGACCCCACCATGACCCAAAGCGCCCCCGCGGCACGATTCTCATTTGACCATCACGTGGAGATCAACGATGTGGGTCCCCACGGAGAAGCGCGGCTCTCCGCCCTGCTCAACTGGTTTCAAACGACCTCCAGCCGCCACTCCATCAGTCTCGGTTACCCCGTCAGCGACCTCAACAAAGAGGGCCTCACCTGGATCATCACCCGGTACCACCTCTGCCTTGACCACCCGCCGCGATGGCGCGACGCCCTGACGGTGGAGACCTGGCGAGCCGGAAATACCGGCACCTTCACCCCCAGAGAGTTTCTCCTCAAAGACAGCCGGGGCAAAACCATGGTTCGGGCATCCGCCTCCTACACCCTGCTTGATATCCGGAAAAGGAAAGCCCAGGCTCCTTCCACACGGTTTCCCCACTACCCTGTGGACCTTGAGCGTGCCGTCCCCGATGACTTCTCACCCCTGCCCCTGCCGGAAACATTCACCGATGAAAAGGTTGTCACCATTCGCCGAAGCGACATGGACTTTAACGGCCACGCCAACAACACCCTCTATCCGGAGTGGTGCATGGAAGGGGTACCCGATGCCTTTTATGAGGAATTTCGTCCCATCGAAATGGAAATTGCATTCAAGGGAGAGGTGTTTTACGGGGAGGATATCGTGGTGAAGACCTGTGAGGAAACGCATGAAAGCGGGCCGGTGACCCTCCACTGCCTGCTCTCCCGGAGCAGGGAGAGAGAAGTGGCAAGGGCACGGGTGCTCTGGGCATCACGAAGCAGGGATAATCAACCCGGCGCTTAGCAGGGTGAGTGGGCAATGGCTAAGAGGCCTGACAACTGACGTTTAAGGTGTGATTGACCCCAACGGCGCCTCCCTTGCCGGAGTCGAACAAATTGCGGTACGCCTGTCTCTTACTCTTTTTTAAAGCCACTGCCTACGATCAGGAGAAGCCCGAAAGCAAAAGCAATGATAAAGAGGGGGGCATCTGCCACCCAGGATGCGGCGGACTGAATACCGGAACTTGAGATCGTGTCGATCCACGCAAACCTGTCTGGTCCGAGCATCGTTTTCAACGTGTAGTCAAACCGGGTAGGCTCCCCGAGCCCCATGCGAGCCAATGCTTTCATCACCAGCAACAACAGCCCGGCCATCATGGATATACTGCCAAACAGAAATAAGCGGTTCATGGAACCTCTCCTTTATCACAGACGTGGTTTCTCGAGATATTGCAGCCGAAAGGCTCAAAGGGTGGGGAAAGACTTCGTCACACATAATCAGGCCGTGCTGCCTCACACGAACCGACGCGGGGAAAACTACCCGACTGTTCAACGTAAGACCTCGTCCATGCTTTGGTTGGGGGATTATGTATGCCTGTACCCAAAACCGGGCTCGCCCGTTGAATACTTATTACATACCTCAATCCGCACCAACAAGTAAACCCTTCACCAAGGCAGCTGGATCGGGTAGAGTTCATGAATCAGGTCACGGTATGCTTCTGAGCCCTGATAGTAAAACCGGGACAACACCATCAGGCGCATTCCCGCATCCACCAGGGCATGAATCTTTTCATTGGATGACACCCCTCTTTTTTCGAGCACTTCACGCTCGAGTGTCAGTCGTTTCTTGAGGGCGATCCTCAAGGTCGATTCAGGCAAACGCTGCCACACCGAATAGTCCCGGTTAAAGTCCTCCATATCCTCTTTAAGAAGGAACTCCCCCTGGACCTCCACATGTGCAATCTCCTGGGTTAAAAATGGCTGCAGTTGTCTCATATCTCCTCCTGTCCCCGGGTATTTCATGAGAAAACGATCAGGCCAAAGAGCCACACATTCAGCTCTGTTGCCTTGCAGATAAGCGCACCCGAGTCGCGAAATATCCGAGCTATCATGAGGCTCGGGACGATAGGGTCTCGCTGTGAAATGATGATACAATGACTTTTCCGGGCGTCTCCACAATCCTGTGCAATCCAACGCTCATTTTTTAAGCGCAAAGATCCGGCCATACAGAACGTGTATCATTAGATGGTGGCAAGGCCCTTACACAACGTCTGTTTCCAAACGGCTCACCCTTGCCTGAGCAAACGCCCTGTGCCATAATTCACGCTTTATCCTCAGCCCGAAGGCAATGTGGCGCCATGACCAAACTCACCCTCCAGAATTCCAACCGTCCCATGTACCGGTTTCTCCTGCTGTTAACCCTCTGCGCAACCTTCGGGTTGCAATCCTGGCGAATTCTTTTTGACAACTTTTCCGTTTCGGTGCTGGCACTTGATGGAAGCCACATTGGTGCGATTCAGTCCATCCGCGAAATACCGGGTTTTCTGGCCCTTCTTGTTATCTATGTGACCCTGATTCTTTCAGAGCACCGCATCGCCTCCATCTCCGTGGCGATCCTGGGAATCGGCGTGGCTGCAACCGGCTGGTTTCCCAACTTCTATGGGTTGGCCCTCACCACCCTGGTGATGAGTTTCGGGTTCCACTATTTTGAGACCGTCAACCAGTCCCTCACCCTGCAGTACTTTGACAAGGTCACCGCACCGCTGGTCTTAGGGAAACTTCGAAGCTACGCTGCCGCCGCCAGCATTGGGGCCGGCCTGCTCTTCTTTGTTGCGTCACCCTTTCTCTCCTTTCAACAGCTCTTCACCATCTGCGGATGCACCATCGCCGGCTTAGGGCTCTTCAGCCTCCGCCAGAACCCCACCAGTCCCATGGCCACCGCCCAGCACAAGAAAGCGATCTTCCGGAAGCGCTACTGGCTCTTTTACGCCCTGACCTTCATGGCCGGAGCCAGAAGACAGATATTCATCGCTTTTTCTGTTTTTCTGATGGTCCAGCGATTCCACTTTTCAGTCCAGGAAATAGCCATGCTGTTTCTCATCAACAACGCGGTCAACTATCTCATCAGCCCCCTCATCGGACGTGCCATCGTACGCTTCGGCGAGAGACGGGTCCTCTCCCTGGAATACCTGAGCCTTATTTTCATCTTCATCGCCTATGCCTGTGCTGAATCCCGACTTCTCGTGGCGATCCTCTACATCCTTGACCACATGGTCTTCAACTTTGCCATGGCCATCAAAACCTTCTTCCAGAAAATGGCCGATCCCAAGGACATCGCTCCGAGTATGGCAGCAGGGTTCACCATCAACCACATAGCCGCCGTGGTGCTGCCCGTCATTGGCGGCATGCTCTGGATGGTGGACTATCGCATTCCATTTTGGGGGGGAGCCGGCATGGCATGTGTGTCGCTAATGGCCGTTCAGCTGATACCCGGTCAGTTGCGGCAGAGAGAGGGAGGCGTCGCATCATAATATAGGGGTGAGACAGAGGGAAAGCCTTAAAGAGGATGGCTGGCGGCCACGCATTACATGCGCGACCGCCGTGACCTTAACCCGGATATTCCACGAGTTGAGTGCATCCATATTCAAGGCATCAGAGCTGCAGATGTCGTGGTTTACCTCAATGCTCTGATTTGCAGAAGATGGGTGCAATCGGCTCGCCCGAAGGGTGAAAAAATCGAGCTGGAAACCGTGAATGACATGTTGTGCTTTTGAAACACCTTACCTTCTCACCGTAACCATCTTTAATAAAATACGTTTATTTTGATATGGTCGTTTTCTCATAAATAGTCGGGTTAGCCCTCCTTGGTAGCCAGCAAACCATTCTGAAGGGAGGCATTTTGCAGCGTTCCGATATTATCCATGTACCGGGCCGCATCGTCGAACGCCACAAGCCCCCTGGCATAAAGGTCCGCCAGAACAAAATCCATGGGAATGAACTCATCGGAAGCCGTCTGCATCTGGGTCCGAATCATGTGGGTCTTCTCTTCCCGGATCAGGTTCTTCATGCGGTAACTGTTGATAAACTTCTCCACCGCAAGGATAAGACCTTTGCCGTCTTTTCTCGGAATCAACCGCTGGGAAACCGTACAGAGAAGAGAAGAGGCCAGGAGGGTGCGGATCAGGGCCTGCTGATGGGAGGGGAACATATTGATAACGCGCTCAATGATGCCCGTCGAGTCATCGGCATGGACGGTACTGATCACCAGGTGACCGGTGTGTGCCGCGCGAAGGGCTATTTCAAAGCTGTCTTTGTCCCGCATCTCTCCGATAACAATGACATCCGGAGACTGCCTGAAAATGCCCCTCAACCCATCGGTGAAGGTGGCGCAATCCCGCCCCACCTCGCGCTGGTTCACATTGCACTTCTTGTGCTTGTGGAGATACTCCACGGGGTCTTCCAACGTGATGATGTTGCAACGGCGGTTGTCGTTGATGATGTCCACCATCTTTGCCATGGTGGTGGACTTGCCATGGCCTGCCGGCCCGCAGACCATGATCAGCCCCTGGGGTTTCAGGGCAAAATCATGGACCCAATCAGGAAGGTTCAGGGCCTCCATGCTGGGCAGCACCTCGGGTAGTGACCTGAAAGCAATGGAGACCGTGTTGCGCTGCTTGTAAAACGAGATACGGAACCGTCCGATCTCCTTGACGTTCAAAGCCATTTCGAAGTCATTGTCGGCTTGAAAGGCGCGCCACTGGTCATCATTCAAAAGCTCACGGGCATATTTTTCACAGTCGGCCGGGCCGAGGACCCCCATGGGCATTCGCTTCAACACGCTGCTTATTTTAAGGGAGGGAGGAGATCCAGCCGAAATAAACATGTCACTGGCCCCTTGCTTCACCATCTCTTCCAGCAGGTTTTTCAGCTTGGGCGCCTTTTCAATACGCAGGCTCAAGGCCTCTGCGGTGCGCCGAATCACCTCACCGGAGATGCCGTCACCGTAATCACCGGTCAATGACTGAAGAGCTGCTTCCAACATGAAACTCGGAGTCACCACGGGCCTGATCTTCATCCCAAGGGAGAATCCCAGGTCATTGATCGTCACAAAATCCTGGGGAGCCACCATGGCCAAAACCAGCTCATGCCCCTCCAGGCGAATCGGTAGCGCCCGCAAGGAACGCATCTTCTCCAGCGGAATCAGGTCGAGTACATGCTGGGAGATGTTGATGCTGAAAAGGTTGACCGGCTTCACCTCAAAATGCTTGCCCAGGAACTTTAAAAGATCATCCACACCAATGTACCCCATGTCGATGAGAATGGAGCCCAGCTGCCCCCCGTCATGCATCTGACGTTTCAGGGCCGTTTCCAACTGCTCTTGACTGATGTAACCATACTCCATCATCAACTCGCCGAGACGATGCTTTCGCCCAGGAATACTTTTCCCATCACTGTTCTCTTTGGCCATGGTGACGCCTCCTTCAGTTTGGACAGCCCCCGATCACCGGGTCCGGATGTTACCAAATCCCCAGCGGGACAAACCCCGCATGCGTTCGCGACATACCACAGATTCTTAAACCGATTTTCGCAAAGGATCAAGAAAATATAAACATTTGTTAACACATCAAACTTACGGCCTTTAGCAACCCCTGCCCACCGCACGTTTTCCTCAGCTCATTGCTCTCATCAATTAGGGATTTCATCATCAATATTATGGATAATCTCAACGTCCACAAGAACCTCAACGCCACCGCCCCCGTCGTCCCCCTCCACACGCAGGGAGACACGCATCTCTCCGCCGTGAATATCCTTCAACGTGGCATAATACTCCCCCCACTCCGGACGACTCTCTTTCATGGAATCGTTGCCGGAAAACCAATGCGAGATGACCTTCAGCATCCCCCGGGGGACTTTTCTGCGATTGACAAAGTGCGTCATGGCCGGGATTCCGCCATCGGGGTTCCCCTGATAGTGCTTCTCGCGATCCATCAGGGACAATAGGCCGGAAATCTCAGGAGGAAGGCTCTTGAACGCCTGCGTGATGCGTGCCTTCTGAATTGGTGCTCCATCAACCATAGACGGCCCCCGTGTCACTCCTTCGTGGTGAGTGGTGTGTAAGCATTCTTCCGTATCCCCTTATATAGAGAAAAGGCATGAAATACGCTGTCGAATGGCGGGATGGTGGTCGTGGGTAAAAGGACTCGGAAAAGCCAGAACTGTTGAATATTTTTGATTATACCCCATCAGCACGCCCCTTTCAAGAACACAACCATCGATTATACTGTTTGACGATTCCCCTCCAGGCAATCCGCACGGCCGGAGCCGTCTCTGCCCTGATGAGAGCCTCCTCCGTCTCCCGGACTTGCTTACTGTTTTTTCCGGCCAGAACCCCACCCCCGTATTTTCCCCTTGCTTTCCTAATTCATTCCTGCTTTTTCTCAATATCAGCAACAATTTTAAAAAGTGCTCATGGGCAACATATCCAAGGGCACGGCGTTCTGATCCCCACATACGGCATCACGATGTGGCCCGCCAGACCCCGCGAAAGCCACACGCATTCTGCAATACGTTTCAATCCGGCCCGATTATGCATTGGGTACCCCTTGTAACAGCGGCGATAACGTTTAAGGAGGATGACCATGGATCGTTCACGCAAAGTGGCGCTTGTTTCAACTGTTTCGCTACTATTCACCCTTGCAGTTCCCGAACTGCTTCTTGCCGGCAATGCCTCTGTGGCAGCCAACGCGGAAAAATTCAAGATTCTCACCCTGATTCCGCCGGTTGTGGCCATTGTCCTGGCGTTTGTCACACGTAACGTGGTGCTCTCCCTTTTCGCAGGCATCTTTTCCGGAACCTTCATGCTCTCCCTGGAGGGAGGCATCATCACCGCTTTTCAAGACGGTTTCATCCAGCTCAACCATGAGGTACTCAGCTCACTGGCCGATCCCTGGAACGCCGGTATCGTCCTTCAATGCCTCGCCATCGGCGGCCTCATCGCCCTGGTCTCCAAGATGGGGGGAGCCAAAGCCATCGCCGAAGCCCTGGCCAAAAAGGCGACAGGTGCCACCAGTGCACAGATGTACGCCTGGTTCATGGGTCTCCTCATCTTCTTCGATGACTATGCCAACTCCCTCACCGTGGGTCCCATCATGCGGCCTGTCACCGACCGCATGAAGATTTCCCGGGAAAAGCTCGCGTTCATCATCGACGCCACCGCCGCACCCATTGCCGGCATTGCCCTTATTTCCACCTGGGTGGCCTATGAAATCGGGCTCATCAAAGACGGGTACGCCGGCCTCGGCCTGGACACCAACGCATACGGCATCTTTGTGGGCACCATCCCGTTCCGCTTCTACAACATTCTCATTCTGATTTTCATTGTGGCCACGGCCGTGATGCTTCGTGAGTTCGGCCCCATGCTCACCGCAGAGAGACGGGCCCGAACAACCGGCAAAGTACTTGCCGACGGTGCAAAACCCATGATAGCCGCCGAATCCACCGGCCTGGAACCGGACGAGGGCGTCACCCTGAGAGTCTGGAACGCCATCATTCCCATCATGACCCTGATTCTCGGTGCCTTCGTCGGATTCTATTTCAACGGTCGCGGCGCCATCATGGGTGGGGACGATGCGGCCCTTGTGAAACTCCTCACGGAGAGCCCGGCCTCCTTTACCGCCATTCGGGAAGCCTTCGGTTCCTCGGATGCCTCCATTGTTCTCTTCGAGGCGGCCCTCTTTGCCGGTATTGTTGCCATGATCCTGGGGGTGACCCAGAAAATTTTCTCCATCGAGACGGCCGTGGACACCTGGGTTCAGGGGGTAAAGTCTCTCGTGATTACCGGGGTCATTCTCCTCCTGGCCTGGTCGTTGAGTTCCGTCATCAAGCAACTGGGCACCGCCACCTACCTGGTATCGGTTCTCTCCGATGCCATTCCGCCCTTCTCTCTTCCGGCCATCATCTTTATTCTGGGCTCCCTCATCTCCTTTGCAACGGGGACCTCATACGGCACCATGGGCATCCTTATGCCCCTGGCCATCCCTCTGGCCTATGCCATCAATCCGGAAAGCGGCTACATGCTCATGAGCATCGGGGCGGTTCTCACCGGCGCCATCTTCGGGGATCACTGCTCCCCCATTTCCGATACCACCATCCTCTCTTCCATGGGGGCCGCCTGCGACCACATCGACCACACCCGGACGCAGCTTGCCTACGCCGTGGTCGTGGCCCTG
>Ga0193953_1001212_pt1 | contig 12233 bp, 9 predicted proteins | sample BB_4_MG_FD_140325 | JGI IMG/M metagenome (GOLD analysis project Ga0193953, IMG submission 140325) | Microbial mat bacterial communities from the Broadkill River, Lewes, Delaware, United States - BB_4_MG | ecosystem: Environmental > Aquatic > Freshwater > River > Microbial mats | place: USA... | reverse complement strand
GGCTCCTCAAAACCAAGTGCATCAATTGCTTTTAATACTTTTTCGTTTAATCCTAATTCTTTAAATTTCAACTAAATTCATTTCTCCTTTTTATAACTGCGAGATATGCTTATACGATCTTTTAGACGTCTAAAAACCCTATAAGAACATTTTCTTATAGGGCAACATTATAATCCTCTTTTGGATTTCCTACAAATAATCTATTCTATGGGCTTTAACAAAAACCTTTATATAACTATTTTTAAATGTCTTTTGCATTTATAAGTAGTTTGACAAGCAAACCTCTCCACTCTAGACAACATTGAATAGTTTATCATAAATAATTTATTTATGCAAATAAATGCTTTTTTAAGTATTTTTAATAAAATTTTCCCCACAATGTCCACATTTTATTTTAATTTTCCCTTTTCCTTTTGGAATTCGATTCTTTTTTCCACAATTAGGGCAATTATCCACAGAATAATCTATGCTTTTTAAAATTCTATTCATATCTAAACCAACAAAATATTCTCCATTAATTTTAAAAGCAGGAACTCCCATTAATTTATTCTCTCTCATTTCAATTTGAGCCTCTTTATCCTTTTGAACATTTCTTTCCTCAAATAAAATACCTTCCCTTTGCAACAAATCCTTTGCTGTATGACAGTGTGGTCAAGTTGAACTGGTAAAAATAATAATTTTCTCCATTTTAGCCCTCCTATTTATAATTTTTTATACATAAAAAACTTTGAATTCCATATCCCTTATCGTCCATTGCTTCACACTTAAATCCATTTTTCTTATAAAAACCAATAGATTCTCTTTCTATTTCTATTCTAAAGGAAGATACATTTAATTTTTCTTTAAGTAAATCTATTAATTGAGCTTTAACCACGTTTTTATTTTCATCTTTTGCCACTGCAATATGCTTAATTTCAATATTTTTAATATCTCTAAACATTACGCCTACAACTGCGATAACTTGAATATCTCTTTTTAAAATATAAAATTTTGCATGTTTTTTTCTATAAATACCTTCTGAAATACTCTTAAGTTTTCCATAACTAGGCGCAAATATAACTTCGGATAAAATATTTGCAATTTCTTCATTTTCATAAATTTCATCAATATTTTCAAGTTCTTCTAATTTCATTTTCCCCTCCACTAAACTGCAATCTCTTCTGATTGTTTAAATTGACTATTATATAACTCATAATAAAATCCTTTTTTAACTAGTAATTCTTTATGATTTCCCTTTTCAACTATTTTTCCATTTTCCATCACAAGAATAATATCTGCATCTTTGATTGTAGATAACCTATGTGCTATAACAAAATTAGTTCTATTTTCCATCAATTTAATCATTGCATTTTGAATAAGTAATTCCGTTCTAGTATCTACACTACTTGTTGCTTCATCTAAAATCAATACCTTTGGATTAGCTAATAAAGCTCTAGCAATTGTTAGAAGCTGCCTCTGACCTTGTGAAATATTATTAGCCTCCTCATTAAGAATTGTATCATACCCATTTGGCAAAGTCTTGATAAAATGATGTGCATGTGCAGTTTTAGCAGCACTATAAACTTCCTCTTTGGTCGCATTTTCTTTTCCATATGAAATATTATCATAAATACTTCCTTTAAAAAGCCACGTATCTTGCAAAACCATTCCAAATTGATTTCTTATAATATCTCTTCCGATCTCATTGCTATCAATTCCATCAATCATAATAAATCCATTGTCAATATCGTAAAACCTCATTAATAAATTAACAATAGTTGTTTTACCTGCTCCTGTAGGTCCTACAATTGCAACAGTTTGACCTTTTTTTACAGATACAGATAAATCTTCAATCAATGAACTCTCTTTTTCATATGAAAAACTTACATCTTTAAATTCAATATCTCCTTTTATGTCTAAATCCTCTCTATATTCTAATGCTTTTTCTTCTATTTCATCCTCATCTAATATTTCAAAAACTCTTTCAGCAGAAGCTATCGTTCCTTGAATTAAATTGACTATATTAGCTGTTTGCACTATTGGTTGTGTAAATTGTTTTGAATACTGAATAAATGCCTGTACTTGACCTATTGTAATCCCTTTAGTAGTAACTAACAAACCTCCTACAACACTTACAAATACATACCCAATATTCCCAATAAAACTCATTACAGGCATTATTATTCCCGAAATAAATTGTGCCTTCCAACTTGCATCAAATAATTTGTCATTAATTTCGTTAAATTTTTCAATTGATTTATCTTCATATCCAAAAGATTGAATTACCACATGTCCTGTGTACATTTCTTCTACATGACCATTTAGATGTCCTAAATTCTCCTGTTGCATCTTAAAAAATTTTTGAGATTTTTTAGCTATTTTTTTTGTGAAAATCACACTTAGTGGCAACGTTACAAATGTTATCAACGTCATTATCCAATTAATTTTAAACATCATAACAATTATTCCTATTAAGGTAGCAAGTGATGTTATAAATTGAGTAATGCTTTGTTGCAAAGTATTACTTATCGTATCTATATCATTAACTAATCTACTTAAAACCTCTCCTGTAGATCTTTGATCAAAATATTTCAGTGGAAGCTTATTTAACTTCTCATTTGCATCCTCTCTAAGTTTACATACAGTTGTTTGTGCAACTCCTGCCATTAAAAATTGCTGTAAAAATTTAAAAAGTGAACTAAAACAATATAATATAACTAAATAAAATAAAATATTTTTAATATATGAATAATTTATTATCGCTTCATTAGCTCCATTTATTTTTTTCATAATTCCACTAAATATTTCAGTAGTTGCTCTACCCATGATTTCTGGACTTTTAATAGCAAAAACTGTACTTAGTATAGCCATAATAAAAACAATTATTAATTTAAATCTTTGTGGTTTTAGATACTTTAATAATCTCTTTAAAGTTCCTTTAAAATCTTTTGGTTTTTCAACTGGAATGCCAAAGCTTGGTCCATGCCCAAAACCACCTCTTTTAGTTTTTTTTGTAGTTTTATTTTCATTACGCATTTAGCAATTCCTCCTCTGATAATTGAGAATTTACTATTTCTTTATAAACATCACAATTTTTTAATAACTCTTTATGTTTGCCCATCCCAACTATTTCACCTTCATTTAACACTACTATTTTACTAAAATTCATTATTGTACTTACCCTTTGCGCAACTATAAATGAAATAGAATTTTGCATTTCATTTTTTAAAGCACTTCTAAGTTTTGCGTCTGTTTTAAAATCTAATGCTGAAAAACTATCATCAAAAAGATAAATACTTGGTTTTTTATAAATAGCTCTAGCTATAGATAATCTTTGTTTTTGACCACCAGAAATATTTTTCCCACCTTGCGCTATAAATGTTTCTTTTTTTTCTGACATATTATCTACAAATTCTTTTGCTTGTGATAATTCTATTACCTCTTCAACTCTACTATTATCTTTTTTGCTTCCAAAAACAACATTTTCTTTAACGCTCCCAGAAAATAAAACGCTTTTTTGTGGTACATATCCAATTTCTTTTCTAATACTTTCAACTGAATAATTTCTGTAATCTTCGTTATTAATTTTTATTTTACCCTTTTCAATGTCATAAAATCTTGGAATTAAATTAATTAGTGTAGATTTTCCTGCACCTGTCCCACCAATAATAGCTATTGTATCTCCTTTTTCAGCATATAAATTTATATTTCTAAGTGCTTTTTCCTCAGCTCCCTTATACCTAAAATCAACATTTTCAAATTCAATACTAATAATATCTTTAGAAATATTATCTTCTTTTTTTACTTTTAATTTTTTTTCCATACTTAATACTTCATTAATTCGTTTAGCAGAAGCCTGTGCTCTTGGAAACATAATAAATAACATTGAAACCATAATAAATGAAAATAAAATTTGCATTGCATATTGAACAAATGCCATTAAATCTCCTACTTGCATATTTCCATTATCTATTTGTATAGCTCCAAACCATATAATTATAACTGTAGTTAAATTCATAATTAACATCATAACTGGCATTAAGGCCGCCGTTAACTTATTAACCTTTATTGCTACATCTCTTAAATCTTCATTAGCCGTTTTAAATTTATTTTTTTCATATTTTGACCTATTAAAAGCTCTAATTACTCTTATTCCTGTAAGTTGTTCCCTTAAAACTAAATTTAATCTATCTAATTTTTTCTGCATTTTATTAAATAATGGAAATGCAAGTTTAGCTACAATAAAGATAGCTAATGCTATTAATGGCACAATTAACAAAAAAACTATTGAGAGTTTTGCGTTTTTTGAAACTGCCATTATTATTCCACCTATACACATAATTGGTGCACGCAAAAACATTCTTAGCATAATATATACGAACTGCTGAATTTGAGTTACGTCATTTGTTGTTCTAGTAATAAATGAAGATGTGCCCTTCTCATCAAATGCATCTAGCGAAAACCTAGTAACTTTTTCAAAAATTTCATTTCTTAATTTACATCCAAAAATTGATGATACTTTAGATGAAAAAAATCCTCCTATAATAGCTCCAACAACTCCAATAAGTGCAACTCCTAACATAATTGCACCTCTAAATAGAATATATTTTGTATCTCCTGTTGTGATACCTACATCAACTATATCTGCCATAATTGTTGGCATAAACAATTCAGCTATAACTTGAACAAAAATAAATATAATAATAATCATTATTTGAATCTTATATTTAGTTAATTTTTTTAATATATCTTTCATTAATTTCTCCTATATTTTCTCTAACAACGAATTTATTTCATCAAATAAGTCTATTAACCTATCAATTTCTTTATCTTCAAAAACCAAAAAACGTTCTAACATATTTTCTTTAACTCTTTCTTCATGTTCCCTAAGTAGCAATTGTCCCATATCTGTTAATTCTAAATAAACTATCCTTCTGTCTTTTTCCCCATGAGTTCTATTAATATAACCTTCATCGCTCATTTTTTTTGAAAGAGCACTCATATTAGGCTTTGAAATCATAAGTTTTTCACCATAAAATCTCATAGGTTTTAAATTATGTTCTCTTATGCAAAATAACAAACTCATTTGTTCTCTGCTTAATTCAAATTTGTGGAAATCTTTAAAAACCCTTTTATGTAGCAGAGGTGTAAATTTAATTATTTTTGACACCAATACATCTCGATTCATGTTTACCTCCTTTTAGTTATATTATATAACTATTATGTATCATAACTATATTTTTGTCAAATAAAACAGTAGTTGATTATGTATATTAACATTCCTAACTACTGTTTTATCTTATACCATTTTTTAACTATTTAATTGGAATCATCAATTCAATAGAAGAATTCTCAATAGTAATTTTAGTTGTTTTTAACTGTCTTTGAGTTGCCTCCACATCCGTTCCATAAATAATTAAGCCAATACGATGACCCTTTTTAATAGTATAATCCATAGGCTGCATCTCTAATTTATATGAATAATATTTGTCTTTTACAACTAAATCTTTATTATAATTATTCCTTCTATTTTGCATATTAAGCCAACCTCTAGTAATTATTTCATACTCTGATTGCTTTTCTTCTTTAAATTTAACAATATCACATTCTCCAGCATTAATTCCAAATTTAATTTTTTCTTTTGTTGATATTCTTTCTAAGTCTAGCCTTGTTTCAATTCCATAGTCAACTAACATAGCACTAATTATACCTACTTCAGAATCTGCCTTTGCACTAAATGATAATTTAACGCTACCACTAATTCTACGATTTTTTTCTTCTTCTTTACAAATATACGCATTTCTAAAAATATTTTTATTAATAGGATTATCTAATAAACATCTAATCCATTTATCCTTATTTTCTTTTTCTCTATCAAAACCCATTTTATCAATATCGTCTAAAAAACATTCTTCTTTATTAAATACATTCTTTTCATTACTTAAACAATTACTAGAATTTGAATAATAAAAAGTTTCTTTAACTTCTTCAAATGGCCATTTTTTTGATTCTTTCCATTTAGAAGCGTTTATATTAGACTGAATCATTACATTTGGAATCTCATCCATAATATTATTATCTATATCATAAAGCCAGTGTCCGTACCATCTATTCATTATATCTAAATAATCACTACCTTTTAAATTAGATATATCAATGTGATCTCCTTGATGTAATAACATTTTTCTTGGTATATCATATTTTTCTAATTCATTCCATAATAAATCAAATTGTTTAGTTTTTACATTCCAATCCTTTAATCCATGTACAATAAAAACACTTGCTTTCATATTACTTGCATTTCTTAAATAATTTCTTTCATCCCAAAATTTATTGTAATTACCGCTATCTCTATCTTCTGCTAATTTCATTTCTTCCAATGATTTTTCAAACATTTCTTTAACATTTTTATAATCATCTAAATCATTCATTCTGCTCATACAATAAAGTGCAAGTAAATCAGCATCATCACCTTGCCATCCTAAAGCTGGCAATACTAATCCATCACTTCTATAATATTCATACCAATTACTTATTGATGCTTCTGGAACAATTGTTTTAAGTCCTTCCACCCCACTCATAAGTGCCGCTATAGCCAGCGTTCCAACATATGATTTCCCGTTCATTCCAACAAAACCAGAACTCCAATTAGCTTGAACTTTAATACAATCTTTTTTGTTAGTAAATCCATTTTGTCTATCATTTAGCCAATCAATCACTGAGATAGTTGAAATTGTTTCTTCTTCCGAACCACATGTTCTAATACCCTCTGAATATCTTGTTCCAATTCCACCTGCTAATACTATTGCATAACCTCTTGATAAAAAATAATTATACCACTCTGGTACACAATCAAAAGGGTATGGTTCCGCTTTTTTCGCTACTGAAAATCCTCTTACTTGTCTTTTTGGTGGAATCTCAAACTTCTTATCACTTTCACTAAATTTTATATCATCAAATGAAATATCAGTTTCTTCAAATTTTTTAAGATTTTTATCAACTGAATGTAATACATATAAATCATCATCAGAACCCATCATATATGGATTAGCCATGTATATAGAAGGGACTTTTAATCCTTTATTAGTTTCCTTTGGTCTTTTTATATAGACTGCTATTAAATCTCTTTTACCATCTCTATCTGTATCTAATGGAGTTTCAACAAAAACTCTTTCAAATATTGCTTCTTTACAATCAAAAATTGGTAATAATCTTCCATTAAATTCAAGTGTTTCTGGAATTTTTTTATCTCTATTATAATCTTTAAATAATCCACGTTCACCTAAAATTTCAATATACATTTTTGAGCAAATTGGTGAAGCTAAGAGGATATAAATATCCTCTAAAAATTCACCAACTACATACCCCTCTTTATTTAAAGCAATAAATTTAAAGTTTTTCAAACCTTCTCTATCGCTATTAAATACATACATTGCTATTTTTAAAAATGCTTCTTTTAAATCATTTTTATTAAACTCTTCTATTAAAATATCTTCTACTTTAGGATCATTAAATTTTTTAATAATTTTAGCAAATAAATCATATTCCAAAGAAGAATTTAAATAACTTGCATCTTCATTTAATTTATTTAAAAAGCTTTCTTCAATAATTCCAACTTTTTGCAATTCGTTAATTTTTTTTGATAAGTACAACCTATTTACCTCTTTCTTTGCTATTTATTGAGCTTTTTTTAATTCAATATCTTTTTCGTTAACCTTTTTTAAATGCATTTTCCAAAATACTATTGATACTACACCTAATATCATCATCCCAATAAGAAAAGCAAAGTAATACCTATAACCAGTTACTCCTGGATATTTGTCAATTAAATTTCCTGCTAATAAAGAACAGAATATTTCAGGTAAATATCCAACTGTTGCAATTACTCCTGCTGCTGTACCTGAAACTTTCAATGGAATTTTACCTTCTTCCATCATAGCCCAAGTTAATGCATAATTTACATTAAAGAAGAAGTAAATTACAAAAAATAAAATAACAAACATTACAATTGAACTAGCTTTAAGAGGTAATAATAAAATTCCTAAAGTTCCAGCTCCCATTATTACAAATGAAATAAGAAGTAAGTTTGCTGTACCAATTTTATCTGATAAAAAACCTCCCCCAACATTTGATATTGGAGAAACATATCTTTTAACTGCAGCAATTGTTGCACCTAATACTACCGATACTCCCAATAAAGATGTCGCATATGGTATAAAATAGTAAAGTGATAGACAAAAAACATAAGTACAAAATGTAACTAATCCAATAATCCATACAGCAGGCATTTTTAAAACTTGTTTTAAATCTTTAAAAACAATTTTTTCACTTTCTCCCATTGTTTCGTCTTTCATTTTTATCCAAACTAAAATACCACATAATGTAGTTATTATTGAATAAAAGATAATAACATATTTCATACCTGTTGCATCATCTAATTGTTTTGCACCAATTGAAAACGCAATAACTGCTAATGGAGTCATTATAGCTGCTGCAACTCCTCTTGCTCCTTCAAAAATACCAAAACCTTTTCCTTGATCTTTTGAATCACTAAGCATCCTTACTGCTTTTACGCACGCTGGCCAAAATGCAAATAACGAAGTGAATCCCCATAATCCATATAAGCAAATCAATGCTCCATATGATAATGGCAATAAGTGTAGAAATCCACCTAAGCCTGTTAATATCAATGATATAGATAATAACTTTCTTATAGAAAATTTATCTACCACGTAACCGCCAAACAAATAAGATATCATGCCAAATATCCCAAATATACTACCGAATACCCCCATTTGAGTATTTGTAAGATTATATGTTGCTAAATATGCATCGTAGTAATCATATCTAAAATACGGCAATCCATAAATTATAGTACCACTAGCTGCAATTAAAAGAATTAGAGTAAAATTTCTTTTTAGCTGATCTCCCATTCCAAGTTTTTTCGTTAATCTCCCCATTTTAAAATCTCCTTTGTTTTTTTCAAACCTCTTATCTGTTCGGCGCCTGAACATTTATATAAACCTCTCTGGTTTGATTCATTTTAATTTTATACAAAATTTTATAAATTATATATTTTGTCATATTTTCCTTTTAAATAGTTAATAAAATAATCAACTTTTAAATTTTCATCTGTAACTAAATATATTAACTCCTCTGAATTCCAAGTAGCTCCGTGACTAAATATTTTTTCTTTAAACCATTCTTGTAATTCAATCCATCTACCTTCGCTTATTATCTCTCTATAATCAGTTTTTTCACTCTTAAGTTTTTCATATATTTGTGTTGCATATAAATTTCCTAAAACATATATTGGAAAATAACCAAAATATCCGGAAAACCAATGTACATCCTGTAATATTCCTAAATTATCGTTAGGTGGTTCTATTCCCAAATAATCTTTATATTTTCTATTCCAAATTTCCTTAACATCTTTAACTTCTATTTTCCCATTAATTAAATCTTTTTCTATCTCATATCTAATGATAATATGCAAATTATAAGTTAATTCATCTGCATCCATTCTAATAAACGTAGGTTCAACCTTATTAAGACTTCTATAAAAATCATACTCTGAAATATTTTCTAACTCTCCAAAATATTTAATAAGTTTTGGATAATACAGAAATAAAAATTCTTCACTTTTTCCAAAGATATTTTCATAATAATCTGCAATAGCTTCTAATATGCTCATAGAAGCACTTTCCGCCAAGAAAGAACCATATAATTCATCATCTATTCCCTGTTCATAGAGTCCCTGTCCACCTTCGTGAAGCGCAGTTGTTAAAGCTTTCCTAAAATCATTTTTATCATAATTAGTTACAATTCTTACGTCTTTATTTGAACAAGTAAGTATTGTAGGATGAATGCTTTGATCTACTCTTCCTGCCTCAAAATCAAAACCAATCATACTTAAAATCTCGTTTGTCATATTTATTTGATTATCTATAATAAATTTATTATTAAAATCAAACGATACAATATTTTCTTTACTCCCATTTATTTTTTTTAAGTAATCAATAATAAAATTTCTTAATTCAATAAACATAGCATCAATTTTTTTAACAGTCATGCCCTCTTCATAATATTCTAATAAGGCATCATAAGGTTCATTTTCATATCCCCAATAATCTGCAAATTTTCTAAAATAGCAAACAATTTTTTCTAAGAACGGTTCTAACATTTCAAAATTGTTTTCTTTTTTACTTATAGCCCATGCTTCTTCAGCTTTTGAAATCAAATGGATATATGCCTTATATTCTTCAACTGGAATATTATATGTGTATTTATAATTTCTTTTAATTTTTCTAAGCATAGAATTTGTTCTAATACTTAAATCATCAGGATTTTGCTTTTCTAAAAACGCTAAGTTTCTTAATAATATTTCATCCTGACTAAGTGAATGAATTTGACCTGCAATATATGCCATAACCTCGCTTCTATATTCATTACCCTTAGTAGGCATTTGAGTTATTTTATCCCAATAAAGCAATCCATTGTTTGTGTATCTTAAATATTCAATTTTTTTAACATGTTCTTTTATTTGTTTTAAACATAAATCAATATTCATATATCCACTTCCTATTGTTTTCTATTGTATTTTTTATAAAATACACTCAACAACATACAGCACGCAAATAAATAAACTCCAGCTGCCAAATAATAAGCTGTTTTATAACCACTTTGAGTTACAAATAAATAATTTCCAGTAAACCAGCCTGCTCCAATACTTACAATTCCAGCAATTGAATTAACCACAAAACTCATTGCAGGTCTTAAATCCTTAGGAACTAACTCCATAGGCAATGCACTATCAATTGGATAGCCTAAGTTCATAAGTCCACTCCTCATAAATAATGCAAATCCAACTACTGGGATAATATATTTACCAAAATTATCTCCATTTGCTATTAGCAACATAAATGGTATTGATAATATTGACACGCCAGATAACGTAACAATTTGTCCAAATTTTTTAACCGCCTTAGGAGTGAAAATCATAAAAATAACTAAAGCTACATATGATATTGAAACCATAAGTGAAGCTGTCATTCTATCTATGTGTAAATTTCTATTTAAAAATACAGTATAATATGGAGAAAATAATCCCATACCAAAATTAATAAACGACCAGTATAGAATATAGCAAACTACATATCTGTTCATTAAAACTTTCTTTAATTCTCTAAATTTATCTTTCAATGGAACTTTTTGTTCTGATAATTCTTTTTTATAATCTATAGATTTTTCTTTTATTAATAAAACTGGCAACAATGATAGTCCAGCTATTATCATTGTTATTAATAAAACATCTTCATTTGCACATATATACATAGTTTTTAACTTTGGTGTCAAATCTACAATATTTTTTGTAAGCACTCTAGCATATGAAAAGGATTCCCCTATTCTACTTGCAAATCTAGAAACTGTTAAATAACCTCCCAAATAAGTCATTAAAGTCCAACCCGCATATCCAATCCAATAGGTTCTTGAATACCATTTCGTTTTATTTTTTAAATTGGTATGAGCCGCAATAAATGGTGCTAATATAGCATAGTGAAGCTGAAGCCCAACTAAAGAAAGGATAGATGTAATTTGATAAATTAAAACATTATCTATATATAACACTGCTCCTAATGCACAAAAACATGTAGCCGGACAAAAAAACAATGTCCATTTATATCCTATTTTGGTAACCAAAAGGACCATTATTGCACTGATAAACGTTGCATATCCATAATATGACCAAAATGATGTCGCTACTGGTCTTGCAACTTCTTGCAAATAATTCACATAAGCATCATATATTATTCCACTAATAATATTACTCATAGTAAAACTTATTATAAACATCCAAATATTCCAAATGTGTCTTTTCTTATCTAAATCATAGCTACTAAGCATCTCTAAATCCCCAAACTTATTATTTATTTTTATCATTTATTTCATCCCCGGTTTTCCATTTTTTACAAAGGGATTAATAAAATTTAAATCAAAACTCTTATATTTTTTTTCCTCATCTTTTTGACTCTTATCTACATTTCTATTTTTCTTTTCAATTGCTAAATCGCTAATTGATAATTCTCCACGTTTTTTCTTTGAAATCTGATTTTCAAGTAAATTTCCTATAGCCAAATAAATTTTTGCTTGTCTCATTTTTATATGGCTTTTAAATTTATAACTCCTTATAGTTGATGGACTGGTATCCAATTTATTTGCAGCATCTTGATTATCCACATTGTCAAAAAAAACTT
>Ga0193953_1001207_pt1 | contig 12257 bp, 9 predicted proteins | sample BB_4_MG_FD_140325 | JGI IMG/M metagenome (GOLD analysis project Ga0193953, IMG submission 140325) | Microbial mat bacterial communities from the Broadkill River, Lewes, Delaware, United States - BB_4_MG | ecosystem: Environmental > Aquatic > Freshwater > River > Microbial mats | place: USA... | reverse complement strand
GCTTTTTAAACTGCCTTTGCAGCGTAGTGTCAAGGTTATACCTGCATCACCCAGTTGTACTTCGGCATGTGTAAGTTGTTTGGGGTTGCTCAGAGTAGATAAGCTCTTTTGTAGGTCAGTAAAGATTCCATCCAGGCGGGGCGACAAAACTGGGCAATGTTTAATGGGTAAAAGTTTGTTTGACTGGCGTCGTCTAAACCCTGCTATGACTTCATCGTTGCGCTGCAAGACATTCAGTCCGACCCTAGCCGATCGCCTGTATCCGAAAGCGTCAGATAGAATAGGCGCATCTATCTGTGCTGGGGTAATGCTGCTCATTCGCTGTAGAAGGCTCAGCACATTTTCTTCTTTGTAACGTATTTGTTCAGCCGTAGCTAAATGTTGTAACTGGCAGCCGCCGCAATCTTCATAATGCTCGCAGGTTGGGCTTACACGCTCAATGGATGGTGTAACGATTGATTGCACAGAGGCTTCGTCAAACCGTTTATGTGTTTGTGTGACTTTGGCTATAACTGTCTCTCCAGGTAACACTCCCTCAATAAAAATGGTCTTTCCGTTTAAGCGCGCGACGCCGCGTCCATCATGGCTTAATCGTTCAATATCTACTGTAAAGGGGGCATTGGACGATGCAGGTTTGCGCGGGGCAGGCCGGCCAAAGCGAATGGCATTTTTTTTCATAGAGGTATCCTGAATTTGAGCGCGGCTATAGTAGCACAAAGCATTACCGGATCGGTTTGTTGTGTTGATTGAAATTGTTTGTTGCCTTGACTTTTTTTGTCACTGGGCGCAAATTCTGCGTGTAATCATGCAAAAGCCGCATGAATTCAAGGAAGAAGTTATTCAGATTAGCAGCATAAGGAACATGATGTGCTTACTGAGGCCGGTACTCGCGTTAATTTTGATTTGATTTTAACGGTAGCAATTCTACTGAACTTACTATTAGCTTTATTTTTGAGGCGCCATAAACGTCGACTCCCTTACATAAATCGATACAAATTTCCCGACACTATTCGAAATAAACTGCTAGAAAAGTACCCTCACTTTAACGATTCAGATATCGATATGATCTTGGATGGTTTACGTTCGTACTTTCATATTTGTAATGTTGCCGGTAACAACGCAGTCGCTATGCCATCAAAAGTTGTAGACGAGGCGTGGCATGAATTTATTTTATTTACAGCGCAGTATCGTAAGTTTTGTAAAAAGGGGTTGGGCCGCTTCTTAGATCATGTGCCAAGTTTGCCCCTTAACAATCCCGCACAACACATGGGCAATGCAAGTCTAAAAAGGGCATGGCGGCTATCGTGTGATCGAGAAAAAATTGATCATGTAAACCCGCCTGCGCTACCTTTATTGTTTGCAATTGACGAGCTGCTTAAAGTACAAGATGGCTTTTATTATTCGCTTGTTGGTGAGGCTTTAGAGGGCGTGAATGATGCAAAGAACTTTCCAGTTGCACGGATTGGCTGTACGAGTAACGCAAACTGTGGGGCCTCCTGTTCTTCAGCTTATGAGTCAGAAGCGGCACCTGATGTCGATTCCACTCAGCCATCGCCGACATTTTCGTTCTTTACGAACAGTTTGAGCAAATAGCTAGCTTACATTTTGCGCGTATCTCACACTAACTTCTCTATTTTGCGATATAGTAGTTCCAATCGTTTCTAGGAGAAAAATTGTGGCAGAACATCCGTTTGCTCCCTTTGTACGTATTTTAGGAAAAGGCAAAAAAGGGTCCCGTTCTTTAACCGAGGATGAGGCTTTTGACGCAATGAGTATGATCCTAACTGATCAAGTACGACCTGAGCAGTTAGGTGCATTTCTTATGTTGCTTCGAGTCAAAGAAGAGTCGCCCGAGGAGCTTACCGGTTTTGTAAAAGCCGCTCGCTTACACGCTCATGCGCCAAGTTCTCTGCAAGTCGATTTGGATTGGTCGTCCTACGCGGGTAAAAAGCGCCAACTTCCGTGGTATATGCTGGCGGCCTTTGTATTATCGGGGGAGGGTGTGCGTGTGTTCATGCATGGTTCTCGTGGGCATACACCCGGACGGATTTACACTGAAGATATGCTGTCTTTGTTTGGTATGTCAGCTTCCCAAACATGGGATGAGGTGCAGCAGGCCTTAGACTCACACAGCTTTGCATTTATGTCTATTAATACTCTTGTTCCGCGACTTGGTGAAATTATTGAATTGCGATCTATCTTGGGTTTGCGTTCACCCGTGCACACGTTGTGCCGACTTATAAATCCTCTTTCTGCAAGCTGCACAGTCGATGGCGTCTTCCATCCGGCTTATGCGCCTATGCACCAAAAAGCTAGCCACTTATTAGGTGTTCAACATAGTTTAACGATTCGAGGGGATGGTGGTGAGGCTGAGCTAAAACCCGATTCAGATTGTGAGGTTAGATGGATAAAAGAAGGTCAGCTATCAGATCAGATTTGGTCTCGTGTTTATCCTCGTCGATTAGTAAAAGAGGAGACACTCGAAACAGACCAGCTATTAGCATTGTGGCGCGGCGAACTGACACATGAGTATGGAGAAGGGGCTTTAATATCAACACTCGCTGCTTTACTCGTTTTATTAGGTAAGGCGGAGGATCAAGCTTCGGCGGTGCCCTTAGCTGAGTTGTATTGGAAACGGCGTAATAAAGCGCGTTTTTAATATAGTTTGTTCGGGCAATGCATAATTGTGGTGCTTGAGTTTTGATAAAGCAGGCGTTGTTATGGCTAAGTAATGCGAATTTAATACCGTTACTTGAAAAGATTGTTTTCGCACCAATAATCACTTCTACAGGCTCAGCTGACACAATGTAAAAAGTACTACTATAGCTAATAGCTGATCAATTTACTCAGGATTGCAATGCGTGTATCCTGAGTGTAAATGTAAGTCGGTCATCAGGTGTTTTATTATGAATATGACGGTTACCAAAGGCGCAGAAGTTTATCTGGCTGATCTGCTTGAAAAGCAGAACGTAGAAGGTATCGCAGTAAGAATGTTTGTCACACAGCCCGGTACGCCGTATGCTGAAACGTGTTTGGCTTATTGTCGCCCGGATGAAATCAATCCAGAAGATGAAATTTTAGAATTGGAACATTTGCGTTTTTATTTTGAGCGCAACAGCCTTCCTTACTTAGAAGAAGCGACAGTCGATTATTCTCAGGACCGCATGGGTGGCCAACTCACGATTAAAGCCCCAAATGCTAAAGTCCCTAAAGTGTCATCTGACAGCCCGATGAATGAGCAAATCAACTATATTTTATATTCTGAAATCAATCCTGGTCTTGCCTCTCATGGCGGTGAAGTCAAGCTCATGGAGCTGCTAGAGGAAGAAGAAGGGTACATTGCCATTTTACAATTTGGCGGTGGTTGCCAGGGCTGTAGTGCTGTTGATTTAACTCTTAAAGACGGGGTCGAAAAAACCTTAATAGAAAGGCTTCCTGGCTTAGTCGCTGTTAAAGATGTAACCGATCACACGGTTACAGATAACGCGTACTATAAATAAACATCCTCCCTTGGCCGCATTCAGGGTGTCTGTATGCGGCATCCACATTGCGTGTTTACAAATGAGTTGCTATAACTCCAAGAGCTTGTCATTCAATATCGGGCAATAATGTGAGTATGTTAACTTGTTTTTCTGTTTAGCGTCCCCATAAATTATTTTTGATATTAATGTCCATTTTTTCGCACCTAGGCTTACTATCTATTAACCTAAGGTGCCCTGTAGAGAGGCAAAATCCACTATGGATAAGTTAGAAGCTAATGCCGATACGTTACATGTAGAGCTTCCCGTTCTGCCGCTACGCGATGTTGTTGTGTACCCTCATATGGTTATTCCTTTGTTTGTTGGCCGTGAAAAGTCTATCGAAGCATTGGAAGCAGCAATGGAGGGTGATAAAGAAATTTTACTGATAGCCCAGAAAAATGCCTCTGACGATGAACCTGTAGCTAGCGATCTCTTCAATATTGGTACCGTTGCCAGTGTCTTGCAAATGCTAAAATTGCCCGACGGAACAGTTAAAGTTTTGGTTGAGGGGGACTATCGAGCACAAATTAATGAGCTTGCAGACGATGAAGGTTTCTTTTCGGCGACTGTTAGTAGTTTGCCTGTTGAAAAGTTAAGTGCAGCTGAGAGTGAAGTTTATAAGCGCACAGCATTAGAGCAGTTTGATCGCTTTATACAAATTAACAAAAAAATACCATCTGAAGTGCTCACGTCACTACAGAATATTGATGATATAGGCCGCTTATCAGACACGATTGCGGCTCACATGTCATTAAAGTTGGATGAAAAGCAAAGCATTCTCGAAATGCTTGATAATCGCCAACGCTTAGAGCATTTGATGTCACTCATGGAAGCCGAAATCGACCTTGTTGAAGTCGAGAAACGGATCCGTGGCCGTGTTAAAAAGCAGATGGAAAAAAGCCAGCGTGAGTACTATCTCAATGAGCAAATGAAGGCCATCCAGAAAGAGTTGGGTGACCTCGATGAGAATGGCGCAAGCGATATTGAAGAACTGAAAAATAAGATCGATGCAGCGAGTATGCCCAAAGAGGCGTACGATAAAACGTTGGCAGAGTATAATAAGCTCAAAATGATGTCCCCAATGTCCGCTGAAGCAACCGTTGTACGTGGGTATATCGATTGGATGCTGCAAATACCTTGGTCTAAACGCTCAAAAGTGCGCCATGATATGGCTCAGGCCGAAGCGATTTTAAATGAAGATCACTTTGGGCTAGAAGAGGTCAAAGAGCGTATTTTAGAGTATTTAGCCGTCCAAAAACGGGTTAAGAAGCTCAAAGGACCAATATTGTGCTTAGTAGGTCCACCTGGGGTCGGAAAAACCTCTCTAGGCCGTTCTATTGCGCGCGCAACTAACCGTAAATATGTGCGCATGGCTTTAGGTGGCGTGCGGGATGAGGCTGAAATTCGTGGCCACCGTCGCACGTATATCGGTTCGATGCCTGGTAAGTTGATTCAGAAAATGGCGAAGGTGGGTGTTCGAAACCCGTTATTCCTACTTGATGAAATCGACAAAATGGGTATGGACCACCGTGGTGATCCTTCCTCTGCGTTATTAGAAGTGCTTGATCCTGAGCAAAACTCGTCATTCAATGACCATTATTTGGAAGTGGATTACGATTTATCGGACGTTATGTTCGTATGTACATCTAATTCCATGAATATCCCTGGCCCGTTACTGGATAGAATGGAACTAATACGCATCCCTGGTTACACAGAAGATGAAAAGTTAAACATTGCGCGTAAATATCTTGTGCCAAAGCAGATCAAGCAAAATGGGCTTAAAGATAAAGAGATCGAAGTGGGCGATGACGCCATCACAGGTTTGATCCGTTACTACACGCGTGAAGCAGGTGTTCGTGGACTTGAAAGAGAAGTTGCTAAAATCTGCCGAAAAGTCGTAAAAGATTTATCTTTAGGTAAATTGAAAGCTCCGGTTAAGATTACATCTGCAGAATTAGAGCACTACAGCGGAATCCAAAAATGTAAATTTGGTTTAGCTGAAGAGAAAGATCAAATTGGCCAAGTGACAGGATTAGCTTGGACCCAAGTAGGCGGTGATATCTTATCAATAGAATCCACTGTTGTACCGGGTAAGGGTAGGCAAGTCACTACGGGTAGCCTAGGCGATGTAATGAAGGAATCTATACAGGCCGCCTTGACTGTGGTTAGAAGTCGAGCACGTTCTTTAGGTATTCCCGCGGATTTTCATGAGAAAAATGATGTCCACATTCATGTTCCAGAAGGTGCTACGCCAAAAGATGGCCCAAGTGCAGGTATAGGTATGTGTACAGCTCTGGTTTCAGCGCTGACTAATATACCTGTCCGGGCTGATGTAGCGATGACAGGTGAAATTACGTTGCGTGGACATGTACTGCCAATTGGTGGTTTAAAAGAGAAGTTATTAGCCGCGCACCGTGGTGGTATTAAAACGGTAGTCATTCCTGATGAAAATCAGCGTGACCTGAAAGAAATACCTGATAACATTAAGGCCGACCTAGATATTAAGGCCGTAAAATGGATTGATGAAGTTCTTGAAATTGCCTTGACTTATCAACCTAAGCCGCTATCAGATGAAGAAGTAGAAGCTGCTTCTTCAGAAAAAAAATCGTCTAAGTCTGAAACAGGACAAATAAACACGCATTAACCGGAAACATAGGCAGAATCAGGGGGTTGGAGCTTGACACTTGTTTCTGCCAGTTGGTATAAAGTGCGAGATATTTGTGCTGGGCATGGACTACAGAACATAAAAAATAATCGACTCGATAAAGGGGAACATCGTGAACAAGTCTGAATTAATCGACGCAATTGCTGCATCTGCAGACATTCCAAAAGCAGCTGCTGGTCGCGCATTAGACGGTGCTTTAGATTCTATCTCTTCTGCTTTGCAGAAAGGTGAGTCAGTAGCACTTGTTGGTTTTGGTACTTTTTCTGTAAAAGAGCGCGCGGCACGTACAGGTCGTAACCCTCAGACAGGCAACCCAATTGAAATTGCTGCGGCTACATTGCCGACTTTCAAACCGGGTAAAGCGCTTAAAGACGCAGTTAATAAGTAATAGGGGCTAATCGCGTAAGCGTTTTAATCCCGAATCTGGAGCGGTAGTTCAGTTGGTTAGAATACCTGCCTGTCACGCAGGGGGTCGCGGGTTCGAGTCCCGTCCGTTCCGCCACTTTTGAAAAAGGCGCATTCTGGGAATGCGCTTTTTTTTTGAACAATGGATACTAGGTGAATCATGCTGCAATCGATTCGCGATAATTCTCAAGGTATTGTCGCTAAAGTTATTGTTGGTTTAATCGTTGTTACTTTCGCACTGTTTGGTGTCGAATCGTTAGTCAGTCTAACGGCAGGCTCCAACGCGCCAGCCAGCGTAAATGGTGAAGAGATCACTGAGCAAGAACTGTATCAGGCAACGCAAATACAGCGTCGTCAGTTGCTTTCTCAAATGGGCGAGAATGCAAACCCTGCATTGCTTGATGAGAATGTGATCAGCGGTATGGTTTTAGAAAGCTTAATTGAACAAAAAGCTTTATTGATCTCGGCGCAAGATAAAGGTTTGTATGTTTCTGATCGTATGCTTGATCAAATGATCATAGAAACGCCTGACTTCCAAATTGACGGGAAGTTTAATTCGGATCAATTTCAGGCGGTACTTCGTAACGCTGGTTTAACGCCACTTATGTATCGTGACTTGATGCGCAAAGAGCGAATCTTAGCTCAAGAGGCTAATGCTTATCAGCTTTCATCGTTTGTTGTGCCAGCGCAGCTAAAACAGGTAGTTGACCTTGAAACGCAAACGCGTTCAGGTAACTACTTTACTATGCCGTTAGATATCGAAGCCGCTAAAGTAGCAGTCACCGACGATGAAATTAAGGCTCGCTATGATCAAGAGCGTAATTCGTTAACAACGCCTGAGCAGGTCGTTATAGAGTACATTGTGCTTGATAAGCAGGCGATGCGTGATGCGATAACTGTTACTGATGAAGAGTTACAGTCTGAATACCAACAGCGTCAAGCGTCCTTTGCACCGCAAAATGAGCGTCATGTAGCGCATATTTTGGTTGAAATTTCTCCTGACCAAGATGATGAAGCAGCGCTAGCTAAAGCTGAATCAATTAAGTCGCAATTGGATCAGGGTGCTGCGTTTGATGAGCTAGCTAAAGCTGAATCGGACGACATTGGCTCGGCTCAATCCGGTGGTGATCTCGGTAATGTAACAACGGGTATGCTATCTGAGCCCTTTGACAATGCGATGCTTGCGTTAAAACCTGGCGATGTTTCTGAGCCAGTGCGTACAGAGTTTGGCTACCATATCATCAAACTGATCAGCGAAACCGAGTCTACAATGCCTTCATTTGAAGAATTAAAGCGTTCTCTTGAAGATGATATCGTGACTCGTAAAGTTGAGTCTGAATACGTAGAAGGTTTAGAGCAATTAGCGGATACCACGTATTCAGCAGGAGACCTTGCTGAGCCTTCGGAAGTAATGGGCTTACCTATTGAAGTGAGTGCGCCTTTTGATCGTTCTGGTGGGGCGGATGTGTTTACGAGTAACGCTCAAGTAATTGAAGCGGCATTTGCTGATGAGCAATTAAATGAAGGGCTCAATAGTACGCCGATAGAGATTGATCAAGACCGCACTATGGTTTTACGCGTCAAAGACCATTTTGAGCCTCGAGAGCTATCGTTAGAAGAAGTCTCTGATCAGTTACGAGATCAAATAGCCTATGATAATGCTTCAAAAGCGTTGAATGAAAAAGCTGATAGTAAATTAGCCGCGTTAAATAGCGGTACATCATTATCCATGGCTGCTGATGATGCTCAGGTAAATGCGCTTGAGTCGCTTAGCCGTTCAGCTTCTTCAGCTCCCGCCGAAGTGGTTGGTAAACTATTTGCTATGCCGCATCCTGATGGTGCTCCTACAGCCTCTAAAGCTGTATTAGCTGACGGAAGTGTGGCGGTCATTCAATTAACTGCTGTGACTCAATCAGAAGCGGCAGAAAATGAAGATACGTTGAACGCAATGGGGCAATATTTAGCCTCAATGAAAGGTCAGGAAGCGTATAAAATGGTTGCTAAATCAGTTACTGATAGCGCTGAAATTGAGCGTAAATAGAACAGACGTATATGAAAAAGCCTAGCTTGTTAGCTAGGCTTTTTTTTGTCTATGTATATTAGCATTTGTTGATGTAAGTTAATGATTTAAATGTGGGCCTATTTTAATCTGCACTAGTTTAGCGGTAGGTGCTTCTTACTGTGTTAAGCGCCTAATTTAAATATGCAGAAGTAGGTCAAAATGATGATCATTAACGAAGCTGTAGTAGAGCTGTCTAGATTGCAGTTCGCTTTAACTGCAATGTACCATTTCCTTTTTGTTCCCCTGACGTTGGGAATGTCATTCATTCTCGCCATCATGGAGTCGGTCTATGTTATTACCGGAAAACAAGTCTATAAAGACATGGTCAAGTTTTGGGGAAAGTTGTTTGGGATCAACTTTGCTTTAGGCGTGACAACCGGTTTAACCATGGAATTTCAATTTGGAACAAACTGGTCTTATTATTCCCATTATGTGGGAGATATTTTTGGAGCTCCACTAGCCATTGAAGGTTTAATGGCTTTTTTTCTAGAATCAACTTTAGTTGGTTTGTTCTTTTTTGGCTGGGACCGCCTAAGCAAGCTTAAGCATTTATTAGTGACTTGGGGTGTTGCATTGGGTTCTAACTTTTCGGCTTTGTGGATTTTGATAGCTAATGGATGGATGCAAAATCCTGTTGGGTCAGAGTTTAATTATGAAACGATGCGAATGGAGTTGGTCGACTTCGGCGCTTTGCTATTTAACCCTGTAGCGCAAGTTAAGTTTGTTCATACTGTGTCAGCAGGGTATGTAACAGGTGCGGTTTTTGTATTAGCGATTTCCAGTTATTACTTACTAAAAAATCGCGATTTACCCTTTGCGCGGCGTTCATTTGCTATCGCTTCGGCTTTTGGTCTGGCTTCTATTTTCAGTGTCATTATCTTAGGTGACGAGTCTGGCTATGAGCTAGGTGATGTTCAAAAAGTTAAGCTGGCTGCTGTCGAAGCTGAATGGCATACGCATGAAGCACCTGCTGCTTTTACACTAATCGGTTTTCCGAATCAGGAAATAGGGGAGACGGAATATGCTATTCGTATCCCAGGAGTCTTAGGTTTAATCGCAACACGCTCTTTTACTGAGGAGGTGGAAGGGATAGCGGATCTAAAGGCTCATAACCGTCAACGTATAATAAATGGCATTTATGCTAATCAATTGCTTGATAAGTTGCGCTCGGGTTCTACAGACGAACTTGTTAAAGAAAATTTCGAAAAGGTAAAAGACGATTTAGGTTATGGGTTACTAGTTACTGCATTTACGGATGACATAAACAACATAACCTCCGAACAGATAGATCAAGCTGTTGATTATAGTATCCCTCGTGTAGCGCCTATCTTTTTTGCTTTTCGTATTATGGTCGCGGCAGGTTTCATCATGCTGATCATTTTTGCTACTGCTTTTTATCAAAATGCGCGTCGTCGCATCGGCAACAACCGTTTATTTCTTCGTATTATCTTATGTAGTCTACCGCTTCCGTGGATCGCTTGTGAAACAGGGTGGATTGTGGCTGAGTATGGCAGGCAGCCATGGGCAATAGGAGAAATATTACCGGTACATGTCGCCGTATCTAGTCTGTCAGCAGGCGAGATTTGGCTATCGATGGGCTTGATGACTGCTCTATATACTGTTTTCCTTTTTGCCGAAATGTACCTAATGATTAAATTCGCCAAAAAAGGACCATCCAGCTTACATACAGGGCGCTATGCTTTAGAAGGTGACATAGCTCAAATGCGCGTTCAGGGGGAGCAGTAAAATGGATTATGAATTATTAAAACTAATATGGTGGGCATTGATAGGTGTTTTGCTGATTGGTTTTGCGGTAACCGATGGCTTCGATATGGGAGTAGGTAGCCTGCTGAGAATAGTTGGCAACGATGATATCGAACGTCGCGTAATGATTAATTCCATTGCCCCGCATTGGGATGGAAATCAAGTATGGTTTATAACCGCCGGTGGTGCGCTCTTTGCAGCATGGCCTATTGTTTATGCGACCTCTTTTTCGGGTTTTTACTTTGCAATGATTTTGACCTTAGTCGCGCTTTTTTTCAGACCCATTGGCTTCGATTACCGTTCTAAATTACCGAACCCTTCATGGCGTAATAGTTGGGACTGGGGGATTACCTTTGGCTCTGCTGTGCCGCCAATTATCTTCGGTGTGGCATTTGGTAATTTATTGCAAGGAGTACCTTTTGAGTTTGATAGCTACCTTCGGGTGACATATACAGGCACATTTTTCGCTCTATTGAATCCTTTTGCTGTGTTATGCGGTGTTGTTAGCTTACTAATGATCATGACTCAAGGTGGGGCTTGGCTTCTGATGAAGACTGATGGCCACTTGCTAATAAAAGTTGCACGCGCAACATTAATCACTGGGTTATTGGCATGTTTGTGCTTTGTGCTTGCAGGTTTGTGGTTAGCTTTTGGAATAGATGGGTATGTGATCACGAGCCAGGTGAATGGTAATGACGTCTTAACTCCATTAATGAAGTCGGTTGAGATTCAATCTGGAGCATGGCTGAATAACTATGAAAAATATCCTGTGTTAATGCTTGCGCCTGTGTTGGGGGTTGCTGGCATGTTGGTAGCTAGTTTGGCTGGTGCTCTGCGTAAAGGCGCATTGGCTTTTTTGAGTTCATCGTTGGGTATCGCGGGCATTATAGTTACCGCTGGGGGATCAATGTTTCCTTTTTTAATGCCGTCGTCGTCACAGCCCGGAATGAGCTTGACTCTCTGGGATGCAACATCCAGTGAAATGACACTTAAAATCATGTTTTTTGTCGCGTGTGTTTTTGTGCCAATTATTTTGATTTACACCTTATGGAGCTACTGGGTTATGTTCGGGCGTATTAGTAAAGCTCACATAGAAAAGAATACGCACTCATTGTATTAATATGTAAATAACTTTGAAGCGTGGCTTCAAGGTGGAGGAATAAGATATGTGGTACTTTGCTTGGATTCTGGGTGTGCTGCTAGCGTGTTCATTTGGCATCATTAATGCTGTTTGGCTCGAATTTAAAGGGTATGAGGGTGAAGAGGAAGCCTGAGCTAAATGAATCAAGACTCTAAAAACAAAGAGCGCCATAAAGGGCGCTCTTTTACTAATGAAACGTTATTCCTGAAAGATTTAGTCGGTTTTCAACGTATAAAATATCGCTATGTGAATGTGCTAGGCATGTTGGCAGGGCTTTTGATAGTTGTTCAAGCGTGGGCTTTATCTAACCTCTTTGCCGGTCTCGTCTCATTTAATACGTTATCGTTTTTTATGTTGATTTTAGGCCTGTTAGCGTGGCTTTTACGATCAGTTTTACATCTCATCAGAGATCTTATCGCCTCTGAAGCAAGTCGTAACATTCGTTTCAATTTGCGGAAAAAATTATTAAGCGAATTAACTTTTTTAGGGCCTAAACGATCGGTTATTGATGAAGATGCCGCTTTATCGACTCGAGTTTATGAGCAGGTCGATGCCTTAGATGACTATTATTCGCGTTATAAACCGCAGACATTTATGGTGACTGTAGTCCCATTTATTATACTGCTAACGGTGTTGCCTATATCGCTTATTACGTTTTTCATTTTTTTATTGACGGCACCTTTAGTGATTTTTTTTATG
>Ga0193953_1001204_pt1 | contig 12265 bp, 9 predicted proteins | sample BB_4_MG_FD_140325 | JGI IMG/M metagenome (GOLD analysis project Ga0193953, IMG submission 140325) | Microbial mat bacterial communities from the Broadkill River, Lewes, Delaware, United States - BB_4_MG | ecosystem: Environmental > Aquatic > Freshwater > River > Microbial mats | place: USA... | reverse complement strand
CCTTGACTGAACCATGGTGTAGGGATCAACCCGATCAATGGCAGCCTGGTATATGGTTTTCAAATCAGAAAATGGGTGCGACGCATTCATGGGGTTTTCCTTGGGGACTTAACAGTTTTAAATTTCGACCTTTTTGATTGCATAGGCCAGAATGATGCCGACAACACTGCCTAAAGCCAGGTTGGCGGAAAGGGTTAGGGCGAAGATGATCATAATGACAAACAATTCATTTCGGGTATGCATGTCGCTGATGGTCAAGGCAAGCTGGCCGCCGGCAAAGACCAGCAGCACACCGAGGATGGACATGGGGATCAAAAAGAGCACATAAAGAAATCCTGTCCCCAGAACCAGGGCAAGGCCTGCCATGATCCCGCCGATAATCAGGTTTGATCCGGCGGTTTTGGCCCCGAACCGGTAATGTGCGGCAAGCCCGCCTGCCCCGTGGCACACTGGCATTCCCCCGAACATAAAGCTTAAAAGATTGCCAACAGCCATGGAAAAGCACAATGCCGTGTAGGTCATTTTTTTTGCATTGTCCCCAAAATAGTCCTTGGAAAGATCGGCCTGGGCGATGACGGCATTGCCTAAGGTCATGGGAATCTGGGGAAGCACCACGGCAAACAGGGCAAAGGTAAAATCCGGCAGGGCAGGCAATCCATGGGGAAAGAGCCGGGGAAAATAGAGACCAGGTTTAAGGGTGTCAAGACCTTCTTTTGTGCCCAAAATCAAACCCAAGAACAGGCCCAGGGCAATCACAATCAGGGCTGCCGGCAGTTTTTTATTGTTTAAAAAGACCAGGGTTACAACGATACCGCAGATGCCGATGATCACAGTGATGGGGATTGTGCCTGCATACTGGATTCTCAGGTAGGGTTCGGCAACCTGCTCCGCCCCTTTGAGCAGGGCCTTGCCCAGGATCATTTTCATCCCCTTGATCATGAGCAAAAGTCCTGTGGACAATTGAATGCCCCGAATGACCGATCGCGGGATGTATTTGCTGAATTTGTCCATGGATCCTGTGGCGCCGATCAACACAAGGCAGACGAACATCAAAAGTGCCGATGCCTGGATCTGGTCGGCCGTCATCGCAGTGGCGATGGCATAGGTGCCGATCACCTTCATGGGTTGAACCGGCACGGTGATACCGTAATAGACACCGCCCACAATGTAGAACAGGCCCATGGAAAAAAACAGCCCGACAGGGTCCAGGCCGTTAACCAGAATCATGCCCAGGGCGATGGGCAAAATGGTGCCGAGATCCCCCATGGCGCCTGCAAATTCATTTCTGTTAAATAGGTATTTGGGTAGCCGGGTTTCCATATCTTTTCTTTTATCTTAAAACCTGTGTAAATTGTACGGATTTTGTGCTTACATTACAGGGCGAATCCGGGCATGTAGAAATCAAATCAGCCCATGGCGGTTATATCAAAATTTTAATACGTTGTTAAAGTGCTTTTATGTTTTATCGTGATTTGCGTACCGGCAAAGATAGATCAGATTGACAGATGGCTGTGACATCCTCTGTTGTTCATCATCTGACAATACCCCGGGTTCAGACGGGATTTCTTATTTGATCCAGCAGGTCCCGCAGCAGGTGTTTGGCCTTTTGAACGTAGGCGTCCGGCAACAGATCTTTCATGGCTCTGTCGTCTGAAAATCGCATGAGCATGGCCTGGGCAAAGTATTTGTTGCTCATATAAAACTGGGTAAAATGGGGGGCGTTGGGTTTGGGTTGGGAAATAACATAGGTGTTGAAAAATATCCGGTAAAAGGCGCGTTGGGGACGGTAATGGACGGCAAATGCCTGGAGTCGCCTGGTAATCTCCGGAACGGCTTCTCTGGGCGGCACTTTTGTGACGGCATATTCCCTGAGGGTTGAAAAGCTTTTTTCCATAAGGACGGCCCGTATGCTGACCATGATTTCCCGATCTGTGTCATGGGTGACGTCACAAATCATGTCACAAAGATTTAAAACCGCATCCAGGGAGTCAAAACCTGTTTTACGTATCAAAGCGATAAAGGCCTGCTTTACCTCCTTTTTTTTATCCAGAAGCCGGGCGTTATCCAGATCAAGATTTTCAATGGCCCGCCGGATTTCAAACAACGCACTTTCCACCCACGCCAGGCTGTCAATGATCTTATTTTTCTCCATGGATACCAGTTCGATTCTTTTGATCAGTCCCTTGAACATCTGCTGGAAGAGATTATCGACCGGCGGGTGGTAGGCCGGGTTCTGTGTAAATTCCCGGCAGAAGCGTGTAATGTGGGGCAGGCTGAACAAAAGATCCATTCTGTACCTCAGGGCGGAAACCGCAACCTGGTGGGGCATGTCTCCCGATTCAAGGGCCTTGGGCCATATTTCAAAAAACAGCCACAGCATATTTTGCCTCAGTTTGGAAAATGTCTCGCCGATGATGGACCGAATGGGAATGTCTATAATTTCACTCAACCGATACGCCAGCGCCAGAAAACGGTCCATCTTTTTTAATAGCCCAAAGATTGCCGTATCCAGCTTTTCCATGGTTTTGACGTACTCTTTCTTATTCTCCTGGCCGGTGACGATTCGGGCACGGGTAAAAAGCAGCTTGGTGAACATATCATTGTATCCGGCGATCTCCTGCCGGGATTTATTGGTAATTGTGCCCAGGGTGTCTTTTTCCATGCTCGGCAGTCTGGCCCCGGCCAGCCGGCAGACCAGGTCAGCGTCATTAATATCGTCGATATATTCAAACCACGGTTTGTCCTGGGCCAGACTGAAAATCAGTCCTTTGAGGGTGTTGGATACCAGCCGCTTGTAATCTCTGCCTGCGGTGCTTTGCTTTATAATAGACTGCATATCGGGGTTGACCAGGCTGTCGTTCTGATTCCCCAGATTGGATTTTACCAGGTTAAAATAGGTGATGATCACATTGGTGGTGAGCAGCTCAATGGTGGTTTTATTGTCTGCTTCCTGGATGTCCTCCTGGGAAATGCTGACCCCTAAATCAAACGAGACCGCCGGTAGATCCTCAATCAAGGTTTTAAACAGTGCATGCAGGGCCTCGATATGCTGGTCTGGCAGTACAAATGGCGTTTTTTCCATCTCTTCGAGGAAAAAGCGGGTAATACGTTTGATGGGGACAAGGGGATATCCATTTTCGTCTTCGGGGTATTTTTTGATGGGGGTCAACCCCTCGGCCCCTTTCCGCATGATGGCAGGCATGTCATGGGTATATAGCCTGTCCCGGAACGCCTGGACTTTATTTTCGTCTAATATTGTCAACGATCTCTATTCCCAATTCCATGTCCTCATCTGTGGTGACAAGGGTTTGAAGGATTTTTACGTTATTTCTGGCTTCAAGGATTTCCGTTGATGCCTCCGGACCTTTAATGATGGTTCCCGGAATGACCCTGCCTGAGACAATTGCCTGGGAGACACCTGGGTTTTGCTGTTGCCACCGGGTAAAATTGCTTTGTTCTCCTCTTAGTCGTTCAAGGGTGGTTTCCAGCTGTTTTAATTCATCTTTGAATTTTTTGCGTTGTTTTTTCTTTTTCTCAATACGGTCAAGCAGATGGTTCAGCTCTTTGTCTAAACGCACCAGCAACCGGCTGTTTACCTGTATCTGGGATTTGAGTCCCCGTACGGTGGGGTCTGCCTGTTTTTTTGATAACACAAAGTTTTCGTGTCTGGCCCTGTCGATTTCGTGGATCAGTGCCGATGTGTTTATGGTGTCCCGGGAAAGATCCTCGAGCTGGGCATCAAGTTTCTCCTGGATAAATGCCTGTTCGTCCGTGGCATGCACGATTCGATCCTTGATGTTTTTCAATTCCCGGGCGGTGAAGGCGTCCACACCAAAGGTTACGATGTTGGGCGTGGACTTTTCGGTACCCAGGTGCTGGGTAATCAGACCTTTGTTGCAGGTGATCTCAGAAGAGATGACTTCTCCGGTTTTGATGATTACGGCGCCGGAGGTTATGATCCGACTGTCCATGATCTCTTTGTCGACGATGAGGTTGCCAAGGCAGAAAATGGTTGAATTCTGAATGAATCTTATATTGACATTGCCCCAGGCATATACAAAACCGCCGATCATTCCGTTGAGAACCGTCACATCTCCCGAGGCCCGTATCTCCCCGCCGTCCACGGTTCCCACCCGGATCTCATGGCCCACGGCTTTGAATCCCGACTTCAGTGTGCCTTTGATAATGATATTGCCTTCATAATTAATGTGCCCGGTTTCGTAGTTAACATCAGCGGGCGCCGTAAAGGTATGGCTCACTTCCACTTTGTTTGATGGGTCAAGTCCCGGGGTACCGGTGATTTCGGCATAGAGTTCAAGTCCGTCCGATGAACTGATCACCCCTTTGCCGGATTTCAAGGCTACATCTGCCACGGTGGGTACGTTAATCACCTCTTTAAATATGTTTTTTCCCTCGCGGGCATCGATCAAGGGGATTTTTTTTGCCAGCAGGCAGCCTTTTCTCACCCGGGGAATGGGCCCTCTTTCTTTGAAATCTATGTTGCCGTCTTCATCAATCCCGCCGGCCTTAAGGTAATCTGTTTCAAAAAAATATTCGATCCTGGCATCCTTGCCCCGTACCGGTTCAGTCCCTTGGGCGACCTTGAAGGGGTTGGTTTTGAATCCTGAGGAGTTTATGAATTTTTCCAATTCGGATACGCCCACCAGACCGTAAACGATGCCGTTGTCTTCCAGCTGTTCAAGGATTTTTTCGGCGGAGACTGTGTCCATGAACATATCGGTTTTGCGTATAAATGCGGCCATACCCGTCGTATCAACTGTCAGCTGTACGCCGCAGGTAAGCTCTCTGTCCAGGGTGTAGTCTATTAGCGGAGGCGGCGGTTCCGCCTGTTGGGGTTCAGTGGTTGCTTCCGGGGGGGCTGGTTTGGTTGTTTTGGGGGCGGGCTGTTTTCCTTGAAGCTGCTGTTCAATCTGCTGGCATTGTTCCTGGTTTAGTATTTGGTCTTGTATCCATATTTTACTGAGAAGTTCCGGCTGTCTTTTTTCAGCAATCTTGTTTGTCTGCCGGGTCATCTCTCCTGTGAACTGTTCTTTGGTGACAAAACCCAGATCAACCGCACAATTTCCAAATCTTTGATTTTTTTGGATGGTTTTTAAGGCAGCATAGCTGGCCAGAAGCTGTTTCATCTGCTTGTCGGTGAGAAACTTTTCCCGTTCAAAATAATTCTTTAACGCAAGATCAATATTTTTTGCGTCGCGACATGCTTCCAGCGCCTGTGCGCATTGGGCCTTTGTAATGAATTTTTTTTGTAAGGCAAGTTTTTCTAGCATATGGATCGTCGCATAAATGAAAAATCATATTGCTGCAGCATACCAGGCGGTCTGCAGTTAAAAACGGTGTTATGTATCAAGATTTTGCAAGATTGGAGATCAACTTTCCTATTGTGGCGCATCAGGGGTAAAACTGCAAGAAAAAACTAAAGATCCCGGCAACTTTGGGTAAAATCAGAGGCATTTCGAAAAAATCGCCGGGCGTTTGAAATGATATCCCCTTTAACGTTTTTACGATGACGGCATCCTTATATTTATCGGTCTTTTTAGCCGGTTTTTACGGTAATAAATATTTGACAAACCCCGCTGTTTGGATTTATTACCAGTGTTAGACTGCCGCCTTGGGGCGGCCGGTGAGAGATATCTGCATCATTATCTTAATTTTAGAGCCAATGCGAAAAAAGGCTCAAATACATGCATTTGAGAAAAACACGGTCCACTGGGTGTGGAAATATATAAAAATTGGGCAGGTCTGCAATGATGCGTTGTTTTTGTTAAGAAACGCGAAAAAATGTAAAAGAAAATTGGACAATTGGTTCGGACTTTTATATTAACTATTGCAAATATTGTCGGCAGGCAGCAGGGAGTAAATTTTGCTGCTTGTCAGATCTTCTAAAAGAGGGACAAACTTAAAGAGGGACAAACTAATGGAATTTAACTATGAACCCATGTTTCCGTTGAAAAAGGATGCAACGCAGTACCGCCTGTTGACCAAGGATCATGTCCGGGTCCGGGAGTTTGAGGGCAAGGATGTGGTCATGGTGGAGCCCGTTGCATTGACTCTGCTGGCCGAAGCCGCATTTAAGGATGTGGCCCATTTATACCGGGCTGAACATCTGGCCCAGGTGAAGGCTGTTATTGATGACCCTGAAAGTTCTGACAATGACCGTTATGTAGCCCTGGAACTTCTAAAAAACGCCGTAATTTCTGCTGAAAAAGTCTATCCCATGTGCCAGGATACCGGCACCGCGATCATCATGGGCAAAAAAGGCCAGCAGATCTGGACCTGGTCCGAAGATGAGCGTGAATTGTCCAAAGGCGCCTTTGACGCCTATACAAAAAACAATTTGCGGTATTCCCAGAATGCGCCGCTCACCATGTACGACGAAGTAAATACCAAAAATAATATGCCTGCCCAGGTGGAGGTCGCCGCAGTCCAGGGTGATGAATATAACTTCCTGTTCATGGCAAAAGGCGGCGGTTCAGCCAATAAAACCGCTTTGTTCCAGATGACCAAGGCTGTTCTCAATACCGAAGCAGGCCTGATTGACTTTATGCTCAAAGAGATGAAACACCTGGGCACCGCAGCCTGTCCTCCTTACCACATTGCATTTGTCATCGGCGGCACCTCTGCGGAACTCAATCTTAAAGCCGTGAAACTGGCCTCTGCCAAATATCTGGATACCCTGCCCACTAAGGGCAGCGAAACCGGCCATGCCTTCAGGGACATTGACCTTGAAGAAAAAGTGCTTGCCCGCTCCAGAGACCTGGGACTTGGCGCACAGTTCGGCGGTAAAAACTTTGCCCTGGATATCCGCGTTGTAAGACTTCCCCGCCACGGCGCATCCTGTCCCATCGGTATCGGCGTTTCCTGTTCTGCCGACCGTCAGATCAAGGGTAAAATCAACCGCGACGGTATCTTCCTGGAACAGCTGGTTGAAAACCCGGCAGAATACCTGCCCGCCACCGAGCCTGAAATGGCACCCGCCGTTGAGATTGACCTGAATCGGCCCATGGATGAAATCCGTGCCGAATTGACCAAGTATCCGGTCTCCACCCGTCTTTCCCTGACCGGTAAAATCATCGTGGCCAGGGACATTGCCCATTCCAAGTTCATGGAACGGTATGAAAAAGGCGAAGGTCTTCCCGATTACATCAAAAATCACATCATCTATTATGCAGGTCCTGCAAAGACCCCCGAAGGCGAAGCCTCAGGCTCATTTGGACCGACCACTGCCGGCCGTATGGATCCCTATGTGCCCATCTTCCAGAAAGAGGGCGGCTCCATGGTGATGCTGGCCAAGGGTAACCGCTCCCAGGTCGTCACCGACGCCTGCAAGACCTACGGCGGTTTTTACTTAGGTTCCCCTGGTGGTCCGGCCGCACGTCTTGGCAAAGATTTTATTAAAAATGTTGAGCTGGTTGAATATGAAGAACTGGGCATGGAAGCCGTGTGGATGATCACGGTTGAAAAGTTCCCCGCGTTTATCATTGTTGATGATAAGGGTAATGACTTTTTTGAAGGCCTGGTATAAGTCGTAAATTTATATTCGATTTGTTTTTAAAGTCTAACAGGACAGACAGTGCTGCCGGATCTATGACGGTATCTGTCTGTCCTGTTTCCATTTGAGCCCAAACATTGTATAAAATTTTTATAAATATAGTTAATATGCAAGGACAAGAGAGATTTATATGCAAGTCATTTTGCTGATGGCCTCAACCGTGGACGGCAAGATTGCCAAGGATGCCAGCCAGTTTGTGGACTGGACCGGCAAAGCCGACAAAAAATATTTTGTGGAAATGACCAAAAAGGCAGGTGTCATGATCATGGGTTCAACAACCTATGACACCATCGGCAAACCCCTGCCGGGTCGCCTGAATATCGTCATGACCCGGGATAAGGCCAGGCAAAGTGACCAGGAGAATTTGGTCTATACGGATCTGCCTGCGGCTGCAATTCTCGAAGATCTTGAGAAAAAGGGCTATACCAGTGCCGCCTTGATTGGCGGTGCCACCGTGAATACCCTGTTTGCCCGTCAGAATCTGATCACCCAGGTGCATTTGACCCTGGTGCCCCGGTTATTTGGGTCCGGTCTTTCCCTTTTTGCCCCGCCCGTTGATCTTGACATGGAATTGACCTTTGAGTCCTGTCAGGATATCGGAGGCGGGCATCTTTTACTCATTTATCATGTGGTGGGTCATGAAAGAAAATGATGCGTCCGGAATAAAATCAGGCACAAAAAAAGAGAAGAAAAAAAATTTCATTGTCCGCTATTTTGAGTGGGTCGCAAATGGAACCCAAAAGGCCAACGAACAGGGGCGCGGTCCCTGCAAATACTGAGCGCCGAAAAAATGACCGGTCCGTGGGGCTGGATATTTTGACATTTTTAAAAAAAGGATTGTGCTATTATGAGTAAAGCAAAAGTAAGGATTCAGTCTGCCGTCACCGCCTGTGTACTGGTTGGCCTGTGTCTTGTATTGGTGTTGATTTTTCACGATGAGACCGCTTCCGTCGACACCGATGCCAAAGAGCAGGCCTTTAATCTGGACCAGTTCATAGACCCGGAAACCTGTGGCGGCTGCCATGATGAGATTATGTCCCAGTGGCAGAATTCCATGCACCACCTTTCCCATCAGGATCCGGTTTATACCCGGGTGGCAAAATTTTACCTCCAGGGCCTTACCGAAGCGGGCCACGTTCAGGAGGCCGAGTCTTGTGTGAAGTGCCATACGCCTGTGGGCGTTGTCAGCGGTTTTCCTGAAAAAGTGTCCGATGAATTTGCAGACGTCCAGGAAATCCCGGCCCAGGGTATCCAATGCGATTATTGTCACGTGGCCGTAGACGTCACCAAGATGTATAATAACGGACTGGTTTTAGCGCCCGGCCATGGCGAAGATGATCCCGGTGTCAAGCATGGGCCCTTTGACGATACGGAACCCGAGTTTCATGACGCAGCGTACTCAAAACTGCACACCGATTCAAAAATCTGCGGCACCTGCCATAATGTGAAGCATGTGGCCTTTGGCACCGACCTTGAAACCACATACGCGGAATGGGAAAAGGGCCCGTACAACAGCTCTGATCCTGAAAAGCATGTCTCCTGCCAGGGGTGTCACATGTACCAGCGGCCGGGCGTACCGGCAACCGGCTCCACACCGCGGCCCGAAAACCCGGGCAGTGCCACACCGGACGCCAAGGAGCGGCCCCATATCTTTACCCACTATTTTGTGGGTGCCAATTCCGGCCTGCCCGAGATGTTTTCCGATGAGGAAAAATCCGACATGGCTGTGTCGCGTCTGACACATGCGGCCAACATTTTCCTGGAGATGGAGGGCGAACACGCCGTTCGGGTGGTTGTTGCCAATACGGGTGCCGGGCACAGCCTGCCCACCGGCTTGACGGATATGCGCCAGATGTGGCTTGAAGTCACCCTGGCAGATGGTGACGGCAATGTCGTATTCCAGAGCGGCGTTCCCGATGAAAAACATGAGTTGCCCGAAGATACGGTAATATTTAATACCGTTTTTGGAGACGGCGAGGGCAACCCTGTTATCAACATTGCCAAAGCCAAGGAAATTTTGTCCGACACCCGGATTCCCGTAGGCGAAAGTGCATCCCATGTATTTGAGATGGAATCTGAGCCCGGCAGTGGATATACCCTCACCGCCCGTCTGCTGTACCGGTCCATGCCCCAGAAAATTCTCAACCAGTTGCCCGGAGAGCCCATTGGGCCTCTGCCGGTGGTGGAGATGGCTGCGGTAAGTAAAATATTTTAGTCAATTAAAATGACGGCAGCCGTTGCTGCCGTCAATGGATAATCAAAATACAATGCACTTGTTCGATATTGTTGTTATTTCAATCGGACTGGCCATGGATGCCTCGGCGGTGTCCATGGCCGCTGCGGCCTGCGGATATGCACAAAACCCGCGGGCCGTGTTCCGTCTGGCCTTTCACTTTGGGCTGTTCCAGTTCATGATGCCCGTAATTGGGTGGTTGCTGGGCACCGGATTTGTGTCGTATGTCCGGGCCGTGGATCATTGGATCGCCTTTGGCCTGCTGGCCTTTGTGGGCGGGCGTATGGTCCGGGAAGGCCTATCCCAAACCGACGAATGCCTGCACAGGGATCCGTCCAAGGGTCTGACCATGGTTATGCTCAGCGTTGCCACAAGCATTGATGCCCTGGCCATCGGCCTGGGACTGGCTGTGATGGATGTCAATATCTGGTATCCGTCTGTCTTGATTGGTATTATCACCTGTGCCATGTCCGTGGCCGCCATTTATATCGGTAAACGGGTGGGCTCAGCTTTTGGCAGTAAAATGGAGGTTGTTGGCGGCATCATATTAATTGGACTTGGATTAAAAATACTGATTCCAGCCCTTTTTTTTGCTGCCTGATTGTAAATTTATGAAAACTATTCATACCCATTATATCGGCACGGCCGCAAAGATGAAAAAACTGGCTGACGGCAGTGTCAACCTTGTGGTGACATCGCCGCCATATCCCATGATTGACATGTGGGATGAGATTTTCAGCGGCCAGGACCCTAAAATCGCTAAGGCCCTCAAACAATCGGACGGGTTCCTTGCCTTTGAACTCATGCACCAGGTCTTGGATAAGGTTTGGGCAGAGGTGTTCAGGGTACTTTCCCCCGGCGGGTTTGCCTGTATCAATATCGGCGATGCCACGCGCACCATCAACGACCATTTTGCCCTGTATCCCAACCACGCAAGAATTTTAACTGCAACCCAGGCGCTCGGGTTTACGACTCTGCCCTGCATATTATGGCGCAAACAGACCAATGCGCCCAACAAATTCATGGGGTCGGGCATGCTGCCGGCAGGCGCCTATGTCACGCTGGAGCATGAATATATCCTTATTCTGAGAAAAGGTGGCAAACGCGAATTTACATCTGCTTCAGCCAAAGAAAATCGGCGGCAGAGCGCCCTGTTTTGGGAAGAGCGAAACCAGTGGTTTTCAGACGTCTGGATGGATCTTAAAGGCACCCGCCAGGCCATGGGAAAGAAAAAGAACCGTGTCCGCAGTGGCGCCTTTCCCTTTGAACTGGCCTACCGCCTGATCAACATGTATTCCGTAAAAGAGGATCTTGTCCTGGACCCGTTTATGGGGACCGGCACCACAACCCTTGCCGCCATGGCCGCCGGGCGCAACAGTGCAGGCTATGAAATCGATTCAACGCTTCTGGAAAATTTTTACGATAAATGCAATGACGCCCTTGGCCAATTTGCATCCGCCATCCAGCACCGCATAGATCTCCATAACCAATTTGTCCAAGATCGTCTGGACGCCGGAAAACCCATCAAGTATGAAAATACCCATTATGGTTTCCCCGTGATAACCCGCCAGGAAAAAGAACTTGTATTGGATATTCCGGTATCTGTTAAACAACAGGCTGATAAACGTGTTGTTGTCAATTACGACTTCCCGTCCCGGGAAACCATAACTGCCGCTGCTGTCCCCCAAAGAATCGAGATTGTCCCCAAGTCATCCGGGAAACAATCCAAGGCTGACATCGGTTTATTTCCAGGCTTTGATCCAGCGCCCTGAAACGTATTGTTTTATTCCCCTACCTGGCTTTCCGGGTTTATCGACAAGCTCCGAACGAAAATTGTACCTTGGTACAATATCTTTTTAAATTTGTAAGTTTATAATTAATCCTTTGGTTTGTAACAGGGATGGGCTGATTTGGTCTATTGATTGGCAGGCTTAACTTGCTATAAATATAGAAAATTCTGTGTAGTTACACAGGGTCTTTTATAAAATATGAAAAAGGCCAGTTTTCAAACAGACAATGGTTAACACCTCGTCCAAAGGGCGATAATTTATAGTTTTTAAAGAATAATTAAGGGTAGTCTAATAAAGAAAATATGGAGGTCATTATGGCGCAAGTAGGGACAATTAAATCGATTACCGGCGTTGTTACTGCACGGAATCCCCAGGGAGAGACCCGGGAGCTTCACGTCGGGGATATCGTGTATGAGAATGAAATCATAACAACTGATCCTGGTGCATCTGCTGCCATTGAGTTGGATAACCATCAGATTATCAACCTGACTGAAAACGCCCAGGCTTTCCTCGATGAGTCTGTAACCGGGCCTGTGGATGTCCAAGATGCCGTCATTAATGAAGTCGAAGCGCTTCAGGCTGCCCTGGAAGAGGGAGAAGATATCCCGGAAGATGAAGAGACTGCAGCCGGTGAAGAAGATGACGGTTTTGACTACGGCGTTGACTATG
>Ga0193953_1001202_pt1 | contig 12282 bp, 7 predicted proteins | sample BB_4_MG_FD_140325 | JGI IMG/M metagenome (GOLD analysis project Ga0193953, IMG submission 140325) | Microbial mat bacterial communities from the Broadkill River, Lewes, Delaware, United States - BB_4_MG | ecosystem: Environmental > Aquatic > Freshwater > River > Microbial mats | place: USA... | reverse complement strand
TGCCCTTCCTATCCAGCTTAAAGGTGCGCTTCATGGTCACCAGAGTCCTCTGCTGCGGCTCATAGCGCAGGACCTTGTCACCGGTGGCCGTCAGGTAGGCGGCAAAGGCAAGCTGGGGGTAGAGTTCATCGCCCACCCGAAAAAAAAGGGGCATGCGGCGCACGGTGCCGTCGCTGTCCGAGAGAAAATTCACCACGCCACTGGCGGCATTTTCCGCAAGGGAAGGGATGGGCAACGTCAGGCCTGCGTACTCGGAAAGGGGCAGTTTATCGCTGTTTTTAAAGAGGATGCCCTCGGAGACAGGCACACCGTCGGAGCCCTTGCCATTTCCCTCTTCCACCACGGACCCGAGAACCACCACACCGCTGTCGGCAATGGCATCTGCAAAGGCCTTCTCAGAGGTATCCGCGTCCACATCCACCCGGTCCACTTCCCGCTCGGTGAAAAGCATATCAAAGACCACCGCACGGGCGCCGGCATCGGACATGTAGCGGGCCACAAGACCATAAAACTCACGGGGCCAGGGCCAATTCACCTTATAGACCTCAGAGAGATTTCGAATGGAGGCATCGTCAATCGCCACCACCACAATATCGGGGTCGGACATCCCCTTGGGGGTAATCATTCGAATGGCGGCGTCAGAGGCGGCGTTGCGCATGTTGTGGTAGAGGGGCGACAGGGAAAAAAGCCCCATCACCAGGGTCGCCACAAAAGCCGTGGCCAGGGAGGCCACCATTGCCGGCCAGTTTTTTACCGTCTCCATACCGCTCCTTTACTCGACACGTTCTTTTTGGCAGCCCCGTAAATGAATGCCTCCGCATGGTGAGGGTGCGAAGCCACTGTAACGAAAAAACACCTTGAAAGCTGATTGGCTGCCGTATGTCACAGATTCAATATACACCGCATCCGCCCTGTCGCCAGTGACCCGAGTCACAGCCCGCCGCCAGCTTCAGGTAAAGATCACGGATCACCACAGAAGGTAAGGGCCTCGCTGTAAAATAGTAATAAAACGACCGCCACCGGACGTTTTCACAATGCAGTACGGCCCAACGTTCATTTTTAAGGCGTACGGTGCTGGCCATACGGGGCATGTAGTATTAAAGAGTGGCAAGGCCCTAAGTTGGGGCGTTCTTTTTCTACTTATAGGAAGGAAACAGGCAACGCAACAGATTCAATAAAGCGACAATCCCGGACATTCTCCGAGTCGGGAGAACGTCTATGCAAGGCATCAGCGTTGCACGTGCCGTGATTTACCTCAAGGCGCTGATAACGCAGCAGACGCTCGAACCAACGGCGGCTTTCCAAACACAACCCATTGCGTTGGCCAAATGGTTTTCCCATGATATTTCCGGGACAGTCCGGTCACTCTTTGCCATAGCCGTCAAGGTCGAGGGACTCCCCTTCCAGGGTGATCGACAGGGGCGTCTCCTCCGAACCAGAAAGGACCACGTTTGCCTCCTCCCCACCGGCAAGAAGGCGATGTGCCCCCCGCAGGGCCGGAAGGTCCAACTCATCCAGGGCGCGGGTGAGCAGGGTGATTTCTGCCTCAATGGCCTCCCTGTCCCCTCTCCCCTTGAAATAGTCGGAGATGCGACGGTTGTGACGCCTCTTCACCTCCGTTGCGATACAATGCCTGCTCAGGTCCAACTCAATCCGTACCACGACATTCACCCTTCACGTTGTTCATTCGTTCCTGTTCAGCCCCATATTGCCTCCGGCGGCCCTGCCGGGGGCCAACCCTTTGAAAAGGTAGCCAAACAGATTTCAGTAAGCCATTCCCGGCATCATCTGGTTCAAAGGCGGAAGTGATTTCTCCCGGAAAACAAAGGGAAAGCGCAAGGGCAACCGGCTTTCGAGGGCCTTTGCTTCGTGTGGCTTCGCCACCCTCGCCGCCGGAGGCCGTGCTTTATCGCCTTTTATCATCAACCCCGGCAGTTTATCACCCCTGCATCCGACACGTCACCCCTTATTCCCACAGAAAAAGGGGAGCTCTCGACCCAGCCCGTGACTTTCCGGTGATTTTCCACACCTTGAATTGACTTTCAACAGGGCCGTTGATATTCTGTCTAGCTATGAAATCTGGAACTATCATCGAATATATAGATCAGCAGAAGCTGATATGCGCCGCCGTGGCTGACGTTAAAGGCAAACGCCTTCGACTCATTACCGAAAATGACAAAGAGGTAAGCCTCTCTGCATCCCGCATATCCCTGACGACGGACAACGCCCTTCCTGAATCGGCCAGTCGTTCCACCATGGTGGAGACCCTCAAGGCCACCGTTGCCCGTCGTGAATCCCTGAAACAGGAGATCGATCTCAAAGAGCTGTGGGAACTGCTCAACGAAGAAGGGGAGTGGATCGACCTCAAAACCATGGCGGAGTATTGCTTCGAAGAAGCGGTGACCTCCGATCACAAATCAGCCATCATCCGGGCTTTTTTCGAAAACCGGACCTGGTTCAAGTTCGACCACGACCGTTTTCTCCCATATACCCCTGAGCAGGTGGAGCAGATGCTTGCCAAAAAAAGGGAAGAGGAGAGGCGAAACAAAGTGATCTCCGAGGGCGCAGCCTGGCTCAAGGGTCTTCTGGGCGACGGAAAACCCAAGTCCTGCGAGCACTCCAAAGAGATCATCACCTGCCTCAAGGGCTGGTACATAGATGAGCGGGAGAGCCGCCACTTTGAGATGGCCAAAGCGGTCCTCTCTGCGGCGAACATCAACTCCCAGGAGACGGTGTTCAAAATCCTGGTGAAGCTCGACGTGTTCGACGAGAACGAAAACATCGATCTCATCCGCATGGAGGTGCCGAGAAACTTCTCCGAAGATGTTCTGGAAGAGGCCCGCAAACTGGCCGCATCGGCCCCGAGCAGCTTTGAGGGCAGGCGTGATCTCACCCACCTCTCCACCATCACCATCGACGGCCGGTACACCACCGACTACGACGATGCCGTCACCATCGAAAGACTCGACGACCGGCAAACCCTGTTGGGGATTCACATCGTCGACGTGGCTGAATCGGTGAAACGCGGGAGCCTCATCGACCGACGGGCTCTGTCCCGGGGCAGCTCCATCTACATGCCCGACCACAAAATCCCCATGCTGCCGTCGGATCTCTCCGACAACCTCTGCAGCCTGGTGGAAGGCGCGGTCCGGCCCTGCATCAGCGTGATGATCACCCTGAACCGCTTCCATGCCGTCCAGGACTTCGAGGTGGTGCCCACCGTCGTCACCGTACGACGCCAGCTCACCTACACAGGGGCCAACACCCTTGCAAGCGAAGGCGACGAGGATCTGTCCACCCTCATCAAGATCGGCCAGGCCTTCCGCCAGAAGCGCCTTGATGCCGGTGCCGTTCACCTCAGCCTGCCTGAGGTCAACGTTCACTTAGACGAAGAGGGCACCCCCATCATCTCCACCGTGGACCGGGAGAGCCCCTCCCGCATGATGGTGGCCGAACTGATGATCATGGCCAACTGGCTCATGGCAAGCTTCCTTGCCCGCCACGGCCTGCCCACCTTCTTCCGGCTTCAGCCCGACCCCAAAGAGCGCTTGTTCAAAGGGGAAGAGCCCTCTCTGTACCTGAACTGCATGCAGAGAAAGCAGCTTTCACGGGCTTATGTCAGCCAGAAGGCGGGCCACCACTCCGGATTGGGCCTGGATGCCTACACCACGGCAAGCAGCCCCATCCGTCGTTACTACGACCTCGTCTCCCAACGGCAGATCCGCTCGGTCCTCGGCCTTGAAGAGCCCTACACCGAAGATGATGTGGCCGAGGTATCACAACACCTGGACATCCCCATGGGCAGCATCGGGCGCATCCAGTCAAACCGAAGACGCTACTGGATCCTCAAATACCTGGAGAACAAAGTCGGTGACCGCGTGGAGGGCCTTGTCCTCGACAAACGCCGACACAGCTTCCAGGTTCTCCTGCTGGACTACATGATGGAGGTGATGCTCCCGGCCAGCGGCCTCAACCTCAAGTCCGGGGACATGGTCCAGACCGTGATTCAGCACGCCGACGCACGCAAAGACAACCTGGCTGTGTTTGTTGGTTAGCATGGCTACGCCAGTGAGTAGTGAATAGAAAATAGTGAATAGAAAAAGCCCTGCCGAATTTTCGGCAGGGCTTTTTTTGTATCTGGTACCACTCAAACGCTGACGCGGATCAACCGCTGAGGAACCGTTAAGGATGGAACCCTCAGCTGAAATCGTCTACAGTGCCCCCATGAAACCATGGTACCTCTACATACTCGAGTGCGCGGACAAGACCCTCTACACCGGCATCACCGTGGATCCCGAACGCCGACTTGCCGAGCACAACGACGGCACAGGTGCCAAATACACCCGCGCCCGCCTTCCTGTTACCATGGTCTACTGCACCGAAGCCAAAGATCGCTCCGACGCCTCCCGCATGGAATACCGCATCAAAAAACTGCCCCGAAAAGCAAAGCTCGACCTCATCAAAGCCAAAAAGCAGCCTCCGGCGGCAAGGGTGGCGAAGCCACATTAGGAACAAACACCTTGAAAGCGGGTTTCAGATGCCTCCATGGACCGGTTAACAGCCATAAACCACGAAGCGCCCTTCGGGCTACACGAAGAAGGTTGAAAGCCAGCTTCATTGCCACGGGCGAAGCCCGTCAGCGAATGTGACGTGCCCGAGGAACGAGGGCTCGGAGCATTCGCGAACCAGGGGTGCAGGGGATCATCCCCTGCCCGCCGGAGGCATTTTTTGATCCTTGCCTAAACTCTGATTTCAACCTTCTTGGATTTCACACCCAGGCTGTCGAAGTAGGTTCGCGTCTCTGAGAAGACCACCTTGCTCAGGCCGAGGAGGCCGATGAGGTTGGGGATGGCCATGAGGCCGTTGACGATATCGGCCAGGGTCCAGATGAGGCCGAGGTTGAGGAAGGAACCGGAGGCCACGAGGACGATGTAAATCATCTTGTAGGCCTTGATGCCCTTCACGCCGAAGAGGTACTCGGTGCATCGTTCGCCGTAGTAGTTCCACCCGAGGATGGTTGTAAAGGCGAAGAAGATCAGGCCGATGGTGACGACGTACTGCCCGATGTTGCTGCCCATACCGATATTAAAGGCGGTGTTGGTCATGGCAGCGCCGGCAAGGGCTGGATCGTTCCAGGTTCCGGTCATCACAAGGACAAGGCCTGTGAGGGTGCAGATGATGATGGAGTCGATGAAGGTGCCTGTCATGGCCACAAGGCCCTGACGAACACAGGAGTTGGTTTTTGCAGCTGCTGCGGCGATGGGCGCGCTGCCCAGACCAGACTCGTTGGAAAAGACCCCGCGGGCGATACCGCTTCGCATCACCATGATCATGGTGATACCGGCAGCCCCACCAAAGGCGGCTTCGGGGTTAAAGGCGCTCTGGATAACCAGGGAGACAGCCGCCGGAATGCTGGAGAGGTTAAGCAGCAGAACCACGACCGAGGCGAGGATAAAAAAGATCGCCATAAAGGGCACGATGGCCGAGGCCACCTGGGCGATGCGCTTGATGCCGCCGATGGTCACTAAGGCCACAAGAACGGTGAGAATGACGGCCGTGGCCGGCACGGGGATATGAAAGGTGAGCAGGGCCGCGTCTTTGATGGCGTTTACCTGGGCAAAGGTGCCGATGCCGAAGAAGGCAACACCGATCCCAAACAGGGCAAAGATCTTGGCGAGCCACTTGTTTCCAAGGCCGCGCTCGATATAGTACATGGGACCGCCGGACATCTGCCCGTTTTCATCCACCACCCGGTATTTCACCGCAAGGAGGCCTTCGGCGTACTTGGTGGCCATGCCGAAAAAGGCCGCAACCCACATCCAGAAGATGGCTCCGGGACCGCCGGCCTTGACGGCCGTTGCCACCCCCACGATGTTGCCCGTGCCGATGGTGGCAGACAAGGCGGTGCAAAGGGAGGCAAAGCTGGACACGTCTCCTTTGGCGCCCTTTTCCCCCTCTTTGCTGAAGAGGTATCTGATAGCCAGGGGCAGTTTGGCCACCTGAATCAGGCCCAGGCCCACCGTCAGGTAAATACCGGTTCCCACAAGTAAAATAAGAAGGGGAGGTCCCCAGACAAACGAATCGATCGTTCCCAGCAGTTGTGCAAAGTTTTCCACAGAATCATTCCTTTCCAGTCCATGCCTGACCAAGCAGGAGGACTCGATGACGACGTGCCATGGCTACGCGTCACGCATGAATAAAATAAATAATGTGGATGAATGGATCGGGCTGAAAAGAGAAAGGCTGTAAAAAGAGGCACTACCAAATGAGGTCATTCAGTTTTCACGACAGACCATAAAACACCGGTACCTAAATGAACCGGTTGCTCTGCCATGCCACTCTGTCCCTTGTACCTGAGAGTTTCACCATGGCCCGCACGATGCGGCATTCCATGGCTTGCTCCTTCGGCGCCCAATAAAAGCGGCCCTGCACACCCTTAGCAAAGGGTGTGCAGAACCCACGAATATTGAGACTCTCCAGAGGCTCGTCCAACAGCAGTCCTTGGTACCTGAAAGATTTACTTCTTCGGTGGCTTCCAGTCGCATCGCACTCGCAACAACGCGCCGGAAACTCTCTCCTGCTGTTTTCATCCGAGTTGTCCCCATGGCGCAATATGTCGGGCAATGCCTGACGCGCCACAGGTAAGGCACTGCTTTTACCCCATCTGGAAAATTTATCAATCCTGAACAAACGCCCGACAAGAAATTTCAGACACAGTCACAAATAGAACAAACCAAAATTAACATTGAACACACAAAACAAACGAATCCCATGTGAAGTGGTTGACTCGAAACACCAGACCAGTCAATGATGATGGGGCCTTTAAACCATTGCCCCACATTCAGGAGCCCCCCCATGACGACCCTCAGCAATGAATTCATAACGTCCGCAATCGCGTTTGCCATATTTGGTATCTACCACATCTACCTGGCTGTCACCGTACGACGCACACCCATGAAAACCGCCTTGGGCACAACCCACGCAATGCGGCAGATCTGGGCAAAAACCATTTTCGAGAATCAAAAAGACATCGCAGCCATCCAGACGCTCCGCAACCACATCATGGCCGCGAGTTTTCTTGCATCCACAGCGATCCTCATCAGCCTGGGTGTCCTTGGGATGACCACAAACCCGGACCTGTTTACCGGAGCGTCAGGTGCGATTCAGCTACTGAGCGGTCAAAACGAACTTTATATTCTGATAAAATTTATCATCCTCGCCCTTGACCTGTTCATTGCCTTTTTCAATTTTACGCTGACGATTCGCTACTTCAACCACGCCTCCTATGTCATCAGCTTCACCGATAAAAACAACCCGACGTTCAACCATGAATTCCTGGCACTGGTGATGGACAGAGGAAGCCTGCATTACTTCATTGGCATGAGGGGGCTGTACCTGACGATCCCGTTGTTTCTGTGGGTGTTTGGTGGGATGTGGTTCCTGGCAGGGGTTATCGTTCTTATTCTTGCAATCTATATTCTGGATCAAAAAGCTTAGCAACGGATACACAAAAGATAAGATGGGAAAACAAGCGGCCTCCGACGGTGAGGTGAGCCACCTCGAAAGCGGGTTTACCGGTGAATCTGTCTCCCGCCTTCCCCGGCTGCCAGATATATCATACCCCATGAACCCTTATCGTCGCTGCAAACACGGAAGCATTCAAGAAGTCGATTGACCGGGGATCCATGGTGGTTAAATCAAGAGCTGTGGAGCTATCAACCGGTTTGGAATAAGCCGAGATCGATCACAAGACCCGCCTGTCAAACCCAGCTCATAAACCGGGCAAAAATTTGGCCACCGGAGGCAATATTAGGTGAATCGCAAAAACTCACTTCCACGAATACTTGCACACATTGCACAGCCATCGTTTGCCACGGAACAGCAATGGCAGCCCCAAAAGAAGGACTGACATCAGCCCATACATCAACCGCCTTCGCCACCCGGCATTCCGGTCGTAGTCAATATCGTAGCTTCCGCACCGGGGGCACCGGTCTTCGTTCGCAGCCAGCGGATCAACGTACCCGAGCACCGACAGGGCTTCCGCCCGGTCGGAGACAAAAACACGAAGCTTCACGCCCCCAACGGCATGGGAATACCAGGGCTGCATGCCCACCACATTGTCGTCAAACACAAAGGCCTCAATGCCGCTGGATTCCAGCTGGGCTTTGGCCAGATGGGCTTCATGGGGGGCGGTGAAGGTATGTATGGTTACCAAAGATTCCTGGGGCATGGCCTCTCTCTTTCCTCCGATGGCAAGGTGAGCCACCTTGAAAGCTGGTTACGGATGTTCTTTACCCTATGCCATCTTCGGTTGCCGTGCCATCTCTATCCCCAGTTTTTTCATTTTGCTCCTGAGGGTATTGGGATGGAGCCCCAGGCGGTCTGCGGCACCGTTGGGCCCGGAGATTTTGCCTTCGGTAAGAATAAGGGCCTTGCGAATCCATGCAGCAGACATTTCATCGAAGGTTCCGGTTAAGGGTTCCTCCACCTCCCACACCTTTCTCTCGGTGCGCGGGGTGGGACGATTGAGCAGGGCTTCAAAATGAAGGGGGCGTCCTCCGGAGAGGATCAAGGCCCGCTCCACAAGGTTCTGAAGCTCCCGAACGTTACCCGGCCAGGGGTAATCCATCAGGGCGTCCAGGGCGCCGTCGGCAAGGGAGGGCCGATAGGGGAGGTTCATCTCTTTGCTTTTACGGTGGATAAAATGCTCTACCATGGCGGAAATGTCTTCGGTACGTTTTCGCAAAGGAGGAATACTTAAAGGAAAGACGTGGAGGCGAAACCAGAGATCGGAACGAAAGGTCCCTTCGGTCACCATGGCCTCCAGGTTCCGGTGGGTGGCTGCAATAATCCGGACATCGGCCTGCATGATCTGGGTGCCGCCCACCCGTTCAAACTCTCCGCTCTGAAGAACCCGCAGAAGCTTCACCTGGGCCGCAGGGGGGAGTTCACCGATCTCATCAAGAAAAAGAGTGCCGCCGGAGGCCCGTTCAAAACGTCCCACGGACGTTTCAAACGCCCCGGTAAATGCGCCTTTCTGGTGTCCGAAGAGTTCGGAGTCCATCAGGGACTCGGGAATGGCACCACAGTTGAGACGAATAAGGGGGCCTTTGCAGCGAAGGGAGAGTTTGTGGATCTCTCCTGCCACCACCTCTTTGCCGGTGCCGGTCTCTCCCAGGAGAAGGACAGGGCTTTCAGTGGGGGCCACCTGCTCGATCAGGCGGCTCACTTCGCTCAAGCCTCCGTGCGCGCCAATCATCACATCGCCGGTCATCTGACGGTTGTCGCGTTGAAGGGCCTGGTGATCCCTCACCAGGTCGTTAAAGCGCATGGCATTGGCAAGGGCGATGGCAAAAGGCTCGCTGATCTCGTGCATCATCTCTATGTGGTGTTCGTTGTAGAGAGACTCTCCTTCAGCGGCAAGAATCAGGTTCCCAAGGATGGTGTTTTTATTTTTTAAGGCACAGGAAATGGTACAGCAGGCATCTTGAATGCCCTCGGCTCTGGTTTTGATCGAGGGCAACCCCCGCTTTACCAGGCGCATGAACTCTTTGTTGATGGGATGCCTGTGATCCCGGATCCATGGCTTCGGGTTGTGCAGCGACTGGGCGTGCCACTCCCCCATCATGTCCCAGGTTCCGTCTGAGATGGGAATAATTTCATCCAGACCGAACCCGCCGTCCTCAAATGCAAGGGCAATAATCCGAGCTTTCTTCTGCCCGTGATCGTAAGAGGTTATAAAGGCACCATCCAAGGGCATCACACCCTTGAGGTACGAATACGCATCAAACAAAGCCTCATCGATATCCAGAGTACTGAATATACGCCTGGACACTTCACGAAATCGTTCAGACACATTCCCCCCATTCAGTATTTAAACGACATATCGTTATTTACTCACGACATATCGTCTATCACAACCAAGCAATCGCCACAACCCCTTAATAATACTAAGAGCACGATGTTGGCACGATATTTGGATTAACTCATGGTAGAAAATTCGGACTCCACAATGCTACTTTCACCCTCACCATATCCGAATTTTTACTGTGGTGGAGGAATCTGAGAGCAAGACAGTCAGTTTTCATAACCTCACCTGCCGTAGGGATATGGAACATCACCCTCATGTCTCTCTCTCTCTCGGGTTCCTCCGGCACATTTTCCAGGATAACATCTCACGCTTTGATGTTCCCGGAAGCATGAACACAAAAGGACATACAACCCCATTTAGCCGGTACCAGGGCGTTCATTGCACATGACGCAACAGGTCCGCGCAAGGCTCGGGTGCTGAGGTAAACGAGTGATGGCGCATCGGTAAAAGGGGGTTGACACGCCATAACGATAACAATGTTTCTTATGGCATACCAGATTTTCCGCAACCAATCAAAAGAGATATTGCGACTTCAAATAAAAGAAACGTGACCATAACGAAATCCGCTTCCAGTACAGCGGTCCGAGATCCCCGCCCCACTGGGCCCTCCATGACCATGTTTGCCCGACATGAGGATGGCTCTCCCACCAAAGTAGACCGGCCTTGGCATCCTGCCCTGGCCGGTCTCATTTTTCAAACCGACACAACAAGCAATCGCTGACACCAAAATAAATATCTCATAAGTAACACATGAATATATTAGCGAGTAAATCACCCACACAAAAAACGTGTCTTTTCCACAGCTAACCTCACCATCTCCCGAGAATCAAAACTTCACCTTTGAAGGCAAGTGAACTTTGTGATAGCTTTATAAAGATATTGAAACTTAAGTTTACATAATATGCAAAGCATAATGCAATTCAGTAAGCGTACGCGGGCCGGAAATTCTATAAGCAAACAGCCATCCGAACAAAGGAAAAATTCATGAACAGAGCAAGAGCGTTGAAAAGTATGCTGTTTCTCCTCTTGACCTTCTTTGTCGCCACAGCATGCAGCGACAACAAGGAGGAGCCTAAAGAGGCGGCACAGGAGCCCACCAAAATGAAGGTTGTCAGGCCGGTGGTGAAAAACCCGGACACCTTCGTCCTGGAAGATTACGGCACGGTTCGAAGCATTGACCCCGCCTGTGCCTACGACAACGTCTCACACCAGCGCATCATGAACCTTTACGAAGGCCTCATCGCCTTTGACGGATCAGCCACTGACAAATTCGTGCCGCTCCTGGCCGAGGAGGTCCCCTCCGTTGAAAACGGCGGCATCTCCGACGGCGGCAAGACCTACACCTTTAAAATCCGGAAAGGGGTCACCTTCCATGCGGGCGGGGCCCTTACCCCGGAAGACGTGGCGTACTCCATCAAGCGTCACATGGTGGTGGACCAGGACGGCGGTCCCATGTGGATGATGCTTGAAGCCCTCATCGGCGAAACCAGCACCCGGGACAAACAGGGCAAGATCATTCCCGGTATCTTTGAGAAAATCGACAAGAGCGTGAGTGTAAACGGGGACACCGTGGTTCTTCATCTTCCCCAGCCCTTCCCCCCCCTCCTGGCGGTTCTTGCCTACTCCTACGGCGGCGTCATCATCGACAAAGAGTGGACCATGGAAAACGGCGGCTGGGACGGCACCCTTGAAAATGCCGCGAAATACAACAACCCCGCCTTCGGCTCCGAACCCCTGCACCACATCTCAAACGGCACCGGCGCGTACACCATGCTCAAATGGGAGCCGTCAAAGTCCTTTATCTTTGAACGTTTCGATGGGTACTGGGGTGAAAAGCCCGCCCTGAAAACGGCCATCTTCCGTTACAACAAAGAGTGGAGCTCGCGTAAACTCGCTCTGCAAAACGGCGATGCCGACCGCGTCCAGGTGGACACCCAGTACCTGCCCGAGGTGGAGGCCATGAAGGACGTTGTGGTGCACTCCGTGCCCCAGCTCTCCGTCTCCGCAGCCCTCTTCTGCCAGCAGGTCAACCCCGAAGCCAACCCCAACATCGGCAGCGGCAAGCTTGACGGCGAAGGCATCCCCGCCGACTTCTTCTCGGATGCCCATGTGCGCCGGGCCTTTCTCCACGCCTTTGACCGGGCCACCTACGCAAAAGACGTCTGGAACGACCGCGTGGTCATGCCCACCAGCCCCAACGCCAACGGCCTGCCCTATTACATCCGCGTGCCCGTCTACAACTTCAACCTGGAGAAAGCAAAGGCCGAGATGCAAAAGGCTTGGGGCGGCAAGGTGTGGGAAAAAGGCTTCAAAATGGTCATTACCCACAACACCGGTAACGCCCAGCGCGAAGCGGCGGCCCACATGCTGGCCGAAAACATCATGAGCCTGAGCCCCAAGTTCCAGATCGA
>Ga0193953_1001197_pt1 | contig 12325 bp, 9 predicted proteins | sample BB_4_MG_FD_140325 | JGI IMG/M metagenome (GOLD analysis project Ga0193953, IMG submission 140325) | Microbial mat bacterial communities from the Broadkill River, Lewes, Delaware, United States - BB_4_MG | ecosystem: Environmental > Aquatic > Freshwater > River > Microbial mats | place: USA... | reverse complement strand
TACGATTACTGATTAGCGGTTAGCACGTATCAGATCAAGCAGCGCCTGAGCGGGGTGCGGTAGCTGTTTTTCATCCAAGCGCTTTACTTGGCTACGACAAGAATAGCCCGTTGCCACTAACTGACCTTTGTTTTCAGGATTGTTTACAACAGGTCTCCAACTGAGCTCATAGATCTTTTTAGAAGTGGCCAGGTTTTCTGATTCATGACCATAAGTCCCGGACATGCCACAACACCCTGTTGCTATTATCTCTAGCCGTTGTCCTAATGCTTTGAATATCTCCTGCCACTGTTTAAGTGATGGTGCTGCTGATGTTTTCTCCGTACAGTGCGCCATTAACTTATACGTGTGTGCAGGCAGTGCTTCAGGGTTAAGATTGATCAGATGCAGATTTTTAGCTAACCACTCCTGCACCAATAGTACCTCATTGAGAGGCACCCCCACTTTTTCATACTCCTGACGGTAGGTCAGTGTCATGGAAGGATCAACACCGACCAACGCAACACCCGATGTACTCAATGCTTTGAGCATAGCGGCATTCTTGGTGGCGGCTTTCTCAAATGCCTTCATGAAGCCATGAACATGTAGCGGCTTACCATTGGGCAGGTACGGCGCAACAAGCACATGAAAACCCAATGCTTGCAGCAGCTCAGCTAGATCAAGTACCAGTTGCGTTTCAAAGAAAGAGGTAAACGCATCCTGAACGATGACGACACTTCGCTCTTTTTGCTCCGGGGATAACTGGTGTATCACATCAACTGACGCAAAGGGTATATTGCGCTCTTTCATCCCTTGAACTAGGGTATGCTTACATATGGATGGACTATCCACCATACCGGCATATTGGCGAAACATACGCTTGAGCAACCGATTTTGCATCATCCAGTTATAAGGTGCCGGAAAGCGAGCTAGATAGGGAATCATATACTCTAGTCCGCCCACCATATAATCTTTTGCAGGGCGCAGATAGCGACTGTAGTAAACTTCTAAGAACCGCGATCTAAAATCAGGTACATTGACTTTGATAGGGCACTGTCCCACACAGGATTTACACGCCAGACAACCCATCATCGCCTCATGCACTTCATGAGAGTAGTCGTATTCGCCCTGCTTTTTACTGAATGTATTACGAATGCGAGCCGGTAGTGAAGTTAGGAAGCTCTGCTGTTTTACCGAACGACTTACCTCTTCAAGACCAACTCCTTGTACCGACATTAAACGCAGCCATTCACGAATCAGAGAGGCACGGCCTTTAGGGGAATGTATACGCTCTCGCGTACCCTTCCAGGATGGGCACATCGCATCGTTAGGATCATAGTTATAACAAGCACCATTACCATTACAGAACATAGCTGAATCATACTGAGCACGAGTATTGGCAGGGATCTGACGATCCTGCTGCCCACGGGTAGGCACTTCATCTATTTTAAGCAGTTCAGCCCCGTCGATCAGAGGGGTCGCTATTTTCCCAGGGTTTAGTTGGTTATTCGGGTCGAAGATGCCTTTAATACGTTGCAGCTCAGGATAAAGCTCACCAAAAAAAGCAGGCGCATATTCAGAACGGACCCCCTTACCATGCTCTCCCCAGAGCAAACCGTGATACTTCTGGGTCAAAGCAACCACTTGGTCAGTCACCTCACGGATCATCTTCTCTTGCTGTTCATCCTTCATATCAATAGCAGGACGTACATGTAGCACACCGGCATCTACGTGACCGAACATACCGTAAGCCAGCCCTTTTGCATCCAATACCGCTCTAAACTCCATAATGAAGTCGGCTAAGTTTTCTGGCGGTACTGCGGTATCTTCAACAAAGGGGATCGGGCGCTCCTCACCCTTAGCATTACCAAGTAGCCCTACTGCCTTTTTGCGCATAGCCCAGACTTTATTGATCTCAGCTGCGCCATATACAACAGAATAACCAAAGCTTTTATTGTCCTGCCCGCATACCTGCTCAAGATGCTGGATCAGTTTATCAACTTTGGCTTGTAACTCCGCTTCATCATCAGCGGTGTATTCAACAAGATTGATCCCTTTGATATCAGGGTCTGTGTCCTTCACTGGGAAATATTCGCGAACGGTATCCCAAACGATATCCCCCATCGCTAAATTCAAGACTTTTGAGTCTATCGTTTCAATAGAGGTTGGGCCCCAATCCATGAGTGCTTTTGCATCTCTGAGTGATGCTTCAAAACTTGCGTATTTAACATTAACCAGTGCCGCAAACTTAGGAATGGGTAAGACGTTAAGCTTCGCCTCTGCGATAAGCGCCAACGAGCCTTCACCACCGCACAAAACCGAGTTCAGATTAAAACGTCCCTGTTCATCACGAATATGTGCCAAGTCGTAACCGGTTAGACAGCGATTCAGTTTTGGGAATTTATCTTCAATCAGTGATTGCTTTTCGGTGAAAATTTCATCGACAACCCGATGGATCTCACCAACACGATCGGTGCGCTGTTTTAAACTTTCAAGTTCGTCATCACTGATGGGTTTGGACTCCCAGACAGTCCCATCCAACAAGACACTTTTTAGCTCCAAAACATGATCACGGGTTTTTCCATAAAGACAACTGCCCTGACCACTGGCATCCGTATTAATCATGCCGCCGACGGTGGCGCGGTTACTGGTAGATAGTTCAGGCGCAAAAAACAAACCATATGGCTTAAGGGCGGCATTCAATTGATCTTTAACAACACCACCTTGAACCCGCACCCAGCGCTCCTCTGCATTGATCTCCAAAACATGGTTCATATGTTTTGAAACATCAACTACTAAACCATCCGTAAGCGATTGCCCATTCGTTCCGGTACCACCCCCACGAGGCGTGAGCACAACCTGACTAAAGGCAGACTCATTAGATAAAGAAGCTATCAGAACCAAGTCGTCTAAATGCTTGGGATATAGCACGCCCTGAGGGAGAACTTGGTAAATACTGTTATCTGTCGAGAGAGCAACACGGTTGGCATAATCCGGATTAAGCTCACCTGCAAACCCTCTAGCTTTTAGCGTCTCGATAAAGGAAAGGTAGTGAGCTTTCGTGGTATCAATAGTAGATATACGTGGGATCATGATATAGCCATCAGGTTTGTTTTTGATTGCGCTATGATGCAGAATCCCTATTAATCATTCAAACAATAAAATTTAATAGATTAATTGATATAAATGAATAATCTTTCCTACCGACACCTGAAGGCTTTCTTAGAAGTAGCTCGCCACGGTAGCTTCACTCAGGCAGCCGAGTACTTACACCTTACACAATCCACACTGACCGCAACCATTAAGCAGCTTGAGGCACACACAGAACTGCAGCTACTGGATCGCACTACACGCCGCGTCAACCTGACACGCGCAGGAGAGCGCTTCTTCCCTATTGCGGAACGACTTGTATCAGACTTTGATACGGCTATCGATGACTTGAAAGCCAGCGCTCACCAAAAGCAAGGGCATATCAGCATCTCTGCTTCACCGTCGGTGCTTTCCACCTTGCTTCCTGCATTGATTGAAAACTACCGAAGGAATTATCCCAAAGTCAGCATTCAGCTCAATGAAGAAGGGGCTAGCACTATAGAAGAGTCTGTTTTGAATAACGTTGCGGATTTCGGGATTGGGGGGAATCACTCCTCAAATCCCGAACTACACTATGAACCGCTGCTACAAGACCGTTATGGTGTTGTGATGCGCCCGGATCACCCTCTTTCCTGTTCAACAGGTGAACTGACCTGGCAGGCTATCAGCGCAGAAAATATCCTATCCCTCTCAAAAGATAACGGTATAAGATTGGAAATAGATCGCCTTATCAAACAAGGTGAAATCTCAATTCAAAATCATGAGGGTCAAATTGAGGCCTCAAAACCGGCAACGCTAGCACCCCTAATTCATCAAAAACTGGGCATAGCTATCCTTCCAGCGTTGGCCGTTTCTACCCTTCCTTTTCATGGATTAATTTTCAAACCGCTCAGCGAGCCAGATATGTATAGGGAGTTGTGTATTGTATCTAAGCGAGGACGCAGCCTTAGCCCAGCCAGTAAAGAACTACTCAGCCGAGCCAGGCCTTTTTTCGAGCATATTAATCTGCCGACTTATGTAAGCACACTCAAAAAATAGCGGTTAGTTTGATAGCGTTTTCTTACGAATACCCTCTGGTAAGATCTCAATATGCCCTTGCTTTTTGAGCGTACCAATCGCCATTTTGTAGGCTTTTTTGCTGATTCCAAACGCTTGATAAATATCTTCAGGTTGGCTTTTATCTCCAAGCGGGCTGACGCCTCCGCGCTCTTCAAGGTCGTCCAGAATACGTTGTGACAGGGCATCGACTTTACCATAGCCTGGCTTATCTAACATGACGTCGACCTTACCCTCAGGCAAGATACGCTTAATGTAGCCGGGTAAAGTTTGTCCGACTCTAACCGTACGAAAGAGATCCTGCTCATGCAGTAGTGCCCAAAACGCATTATCAACAACTACGCTGTAACCCAAATCATTGCGACGGCAAACAAACAGGTTTACAGCCTGACCAACCCGTAAACCTTGCGGCTCTTTGTCTAAAAACTTATCTAATTTAGTAGATGCCGCTAAACGATCACTGTTATCCAAATAAACACGGACAACTACTTTTTGACCTACTTCTAGCGGGCCACGTTGCTCCGCGAAAGGAAGCAATAGCTCCTTTGGCATTCCCCAATCGAGAAAAGCTCCAATTCTATTCACTTCAGAGACCTTTAGATAAGCGATCTCTCCTACCTGAACAACGGGCTTACGCGTGGTAGCCACCACAAAATCATCGGTATCTAGGTAGATAAAAACGTCGAGATTGTCACCAACCGATACTCCCTCAGGAATCTCTTTTTTAGGTAACAGAATACCACCCAGTTCACCGCCTTCCAGATAAAGGCCAAAATCCGCTTCTCGCATGACGGTTAAAGTATTCATTCGGCCAATTTGAACCACAATGCTAAGTCCTGTGTCAGGTTAAAAAATAGGAAGCAACCATACCAGATGTCGGAACATGACCCAATGAGTTTAACGCCATTCAACATCAACTGTAAGAATATATCCTACTCCATAAACGGTTTTAATTAATGCAGGCTGCTTTGGGTTGTTCTCAACCTTCTTACGTACCCTCGACATTCTTACATCAATGCTTCGGTCAAAAGGAGAGACTCGCTCCCCTAACAGCTGGTCTCTGGATAGAATTTGCCGAGGGGAACGCAATAACAGCATTAACAACTCATGCTCCGCAGAACTTAATTCCACACTTTCGGTTAAGTCACTAGACAATGTTAATGTCGCAGGATCATAGCACCATCCCGCAAAGTGCGCGGTAAATTGTCGATTATCCATACTGCGCTCTTGTCCTTCACATTTTTTGAAACGTCGCAGTAAGCTATTAACCCGTGCAACCAATTCCCGCGGTATAAACGGTTTAACGATGTAATCATCGGCACCCAGTTCCAACCCCAGTACTTTATCTGTCACACCATCTCTTCCTGATAAGATCATGATGCCCATATTGGGCTGGTTACTGATAGATTTGACCAGCTCTATACCATCCATATCGGGCAACCCCAGATCAACGATACATAAATCAGGAATCTGATTTGATAGCGCCTTTTGTAGCTGCTCTGCAGTTGTAAACGTTTTTACAGCAAAGCCATACGCGTTTAACTCACGCCCTACGATGTCACAAATATCTTTTTCATCATCCGTGATATAAATAAGTTTACGTTGGCTCATCAGTAGATGCTCCTGAATTATTGTTATACTTTACTGAAAATACTTCTTTTAACTCATTAATATCAAATGGTTTTCTTAGAACATAATATTCATTTCCTACTCGCCTTTGCAGGGTTTCATCAAACGCATACCCCGTCATTAATACTACCGGCAACTCCTGATGATACGAGCGGAAGCAATCGGCTATATCAAAACCATTTAAGGCACCGCGCAAACGGACATCCGAAACCAGGCAATAGATATCTTCTAATAACTCAATCAGCTCTATAGCCTCTTTAGCTTCTGATGCCTCAATGACATTAAAGCCTGTAGAGATCAACATCTCCCTGACAACTTGGCGCACATCGTCATCATCTTCTACGAGAAGCGCTAGCTTTCCCTTCAAATCAGTTGAGATTTCACTTGAAACCCCACGCTCATCAGAGAGAGAGGCGACATAAACAGAAGGCAGTAATAATGAAACAGTTGCTCCAGCTCCGGGTTCACTCGCTACATGGATATAACCATCTGACTGTTTTACAAAGCCATATACCATACTCAAACCTAAACCGGTTCCTGCACCACCTGGGCGAGTGGTAAAGAAAGGCTCAAACGCCAAACGTTTGGCTTCTGCAGTAAAACCGGTTCCTTCATCAGCGACCGAGATACGAATGTAATTACCCGGCACGACAGTTTCATCCATCAGGATCAACTCATCTGTTACACTCAGCTCTTCGACATAGAAACGGATCTTTCCGCCTTTAGGCATAGCTTCTTTTGCATTTAGCACCAAATTGACTAATGCATCCTCCAATCGACCCGGGTCAACAAAAGGTAGGTGATTGATCTCAATGGGCTCATAAATCAGCTCAATATGGCTTGGCAAAGAACTACGTAGCAACTCTATGGTTTCTTGGATCAACGTTTGAATATCACAACGTAGCGGAGCTAGAGGTTGTCTTCGGGAGAACGCTAATAGTCGACTGGTAATATCAGCACTGCGTCGGGCGGCTCTGACGGAAGGGTTCAAATACCCTTGGAGTACTTGATCTCCTTGGTACTTATCAGCGGCCGCCATGAGATTCCCGATAATGATCGACAACAGATTATTAAAGTCATGAGCTAATCCGCCCGCCAAATGACCTACCGCGCTCATTCTTTGTGCTTCAAGTAACTTCTTCTCTGCGTGTTTTTCTGTTGTAACATCTAAAGCTACCAGCAATACCCCCACCACTCTGCCTGTATTATCTCGGCAAGGCGTTAAGAAACGTTTGGTGATAAGTTCTTGCCCATCATTCCATTGGCTGTACTCTCCCGTCGATTCTTGACCAGAAAGCGCTTGGGTAATCTGTTCTAGCATCGTTTGGTAATGGTGGCGACTTACCTGTTCTAAAGCATGACCGATAATCTCTTGCTTATCTCGGCCTACGTAGCTTGCATAATGACTGTTTACAAAGCGAAAAATCAGCTCATGATCAACATAAGCCACTTGAGCAGGAAGGAGATCAAGGATAATACGTTGCCGCTCCTCGATTAACGCTAATGCATCTTGCGCTTCAATTCTGGACTTGATGGTCTCAATCAGCTTTTGATTGGTTAGCTCCAACTCAACAGTTCGATTGTTGACCTTTTCATCGAGGTTTTGAATATTGTCTCTCAGTCGATCAACCATATCATCAAAGGTTTTCGCGAGAATCCCGAGTTCATCGTCACGACGAAAACCAACCGATGCGGTTAACTCCCCCCTAGAAACCCGCAAGGCAGTATCAGCCATCTGCTTGATGGGATTAGTGACCCAGTAAATAAAGAAGAAAGCCATAGCAATAGCAACTAACATCGAAATCAAAGCGATGGTTAATATACGTTCACTTAACAACTCTGAACTTGCTTTGAGCTCATCCACATAAACGGATGAGCAGATATACCAATCAAACCCTTTTAAATATCGCACCAACGAGAGCTTTTCATGAATATAGTTACCTTGATCATCCGGCTTGTCCCATTTGTAGTAGAGTTCTTTCCCTGTATCGGCAACGGCGATGAGATCATCTGCAATTGACTTACCCGTTACAGGGTTCAATAGATCCTCAATATTAGTGCCATCTATATTGGGGTTGGGATGGATCAACATATTGGTTTTTGCATCAAAAATAAAAAGATAACCCGTTTTGGCAACCCGCAACGCTTTAAAGCTCTCTCGCAGCTCTTCTACAGCGCGGTTACGCTTATCTTCAAGCTCTTGATCAACATCATCCAAATAGATACCTGAGCCTAATACAAACCCCCACTGAGGGTAATTTTTCACATAGGAGAGCTTGTCCAGCTGCTGATCGCCCTCAAGGCGGTTCCATTTATATTGGTAGAAGCCTTCGCCTTTATTTACGGCAAGTTGAACAATTTGAGGTAGTACAACGACCCCTTCAATGTTTTCCAAATCAGAAGCATCCATACCGTCAAAACGTTCATCCGGGTGGGCTAAAAAGCGCGAGTCGTAACTGGCAACCCAAATATAATCACCATCTTGGCTTTTAAAGTGCCTGATCATTTCAAGAACCACACGGCGCGCTTGTTGATTGGTCAGCTCTCCATCTCTGACCTGTCGCGATACTTGATCAAGATATGACTCAGCCATAGACACAACCACTTTTAGTCGTTGTTTATGTGACTCCATAGCCTGCTGTCTGAAACTTTCCGTATCGGCATACATTCGATCAGCAAGGGTAAAAATATTATCAAGAGCAATTCGACTGGAATTACGTTCTATTTCATAGACTTTCTCTTTAATAAAGGGCACTGAGTAAAAATACACTGCCGAGAAAATAGCCAGCATCAAAATTAATACAATGGGGAAGAAACGCTGTACAAGGCGAGAAGGTAAAAGCATGTCAAGATCGTCTTTTTATGATTACAGTGGAGTTTAGCGCAAAACGCTTGGCCGTCACCCACTTGTTACAATTTGTAGGATTCCAGACAACATCTCGATAACTTCTTCTGTTTAACTGCAACCTATCTAAACTGAATCAGCCTTCTGCCCTTCGCGCCTATGGTATCGATGAGTAGGGAGAGATGAACAATGAAAATTGTGATAGCCGTTAAACGAGGCGCCAACGATCAGCAAACGTACTTTGCATTACAACAAGCCATGGCTGAAGCTTTTCTAAAGCAGGATAATGATGCGTTAAATACATTGATCGTTGTTTCGATTGGTGCTTCAACAGATACCTCTCAGTTAAAAGACGCTATGGATCTTGGCGCCCATAAAGGTATTCATGTTATTACCCACGATAGCATTAATGCTTACTCTGTTGCGGAGCAGCTCCAACGGGTTATTGCACAAGAAGAACCTGAACTCATCATAATCAGTCCGGAACTAACAGGAGAGCACTGCCGCACCGGCAAGATACTATCAGCGCTGCTTGATGAGTCCACAATGGCAATGAACGCTAGTCACCTAAACCGCAATCAATACCGCTTACTGGTGATACGCGAAATGAACAGTGGAGCTTACACTGTGCTACTCCCGATTCAGCAAGCTACTCAATCACTACCTGCAAGATGGCGGGATCTCACTCGCACAACCACCCCTATATTATTTCCCAATAGTTTGAGTGCTTAAAATGTAAAAAGCCAGCATAGAGCTGGCTTAGATGAGCGCTGAGACAACATGATCAATGCAAATCGTCATACTTCTTTCGAATTGCAATCAGCTGAGGCTGGATATCTAAAGGAGCGTAATTCATCGCTTGTTCGAACAACTCCTTGTTTTCATCAGATAGACGGTCTTCCTCAGACATAGCGGTTAACTTGCGCATTGCTTCAACAAATTTTGGATGTAAAGACTCTTGATTCAACATACCAACGCCCTCCGATTAAACGGTCTATAAACCGCGCATTGTGCCATAAAAGAGTAATGTTTGCCTAAGGCAACCTTGATATCATCTAACCGCTATATGGCAATCCGATGACAACACAAGCTAGTTATTGCTATTCGCTGTGCTCCCTTTGCTTTTACGATAGTCTTCTTTTGCCTGCTTGTTTTTTTCTTTTATATTACTAATCCGTTTATTGGGTGAATTCTCAGATGCTTTGTCTTGATCCTTCAACTTAGCGGGCTTCTTCGACGCTGTGTTTTCAGTGTCACCTGCTTTTTTCTTAGCTTTTATGCTCTTGTTCCTGTCTTCCTTTCGAGTGCTTTTCGTATCAGAAGGTTCCTGTTGATCGCTTTTTTCGCTTTCGTTAGGTGACTGCTCAGACACATTATCAGGGTCACCGTCTTGGGCTGCAGTCTCCTCTGAATCAGCATCAGGCCTAGCGTAGGTCTCCTTTGGCACAGCTCGCCAAGGTGTCGCCACGCTCTTATACTCTTTTTTTTCAGCTTTAACGCCGTGGGGAGCTTTATCGCTATAGTGGGTTTTTCCGTTCTCATCTACCCATTTATATATTTCAGCCGATGCTAAAGCAGGGAACGCCACCAGCGTAAATATTGCGATTTTACGTTTTAATCCTTTCACTCCACACTCCACGCTTAGTCACGATGTGACGCTTCATTATTCTTAGACTGATTTAAGCATATCTTATAAAAATGTCATATTCCTTTTAACGATGCCAGTAAGCGACACTTAAGAGTGTCGCAAACCTTTGTACAAAAGCTGGGGGCTGTACGCTAACTCCATTGCTTTACGCTGCCCAGCGGGAAGTTTTTTAACAACAAGAGCAAAAGATGCATCAATCTGGCGGAAAACTTCACCTTCCGGTAGATCACCATCGACAAAAACGGTATTCCAATGGCGTTTGTTCATATGATAACCAGCAATCACATCATCAAATATATCCCGTAACTCTAACGCCTCTTGCGGATCGCATTTCAAATTAATACTCGACCGATTTTGATAGTTGGAAACCAGCGCAAACATTTTATTTTTGACTTTAAATACAGCTACCTCAGGCCCAAATGGATAATCCAACTCAGACTCGGGCAACTCGTTTAAGTAGCTCATCAACTCATCGTAGTTCATTTTTCTTCAGGCTCACTGTAAAAATACCCCTGAGAGTAGTCTATCCCTAGCTGCTCAACGATGCTTTGCACCTCATCATCGTGTACATATTCTGCTACGGTTTCAATACCAACATTACTTGCAAAATAAGCAATAGCTCTGGCCACTTCATAGCTGGTGGGGTTGGTCGCAATATCACGTATATATTTCGCGTCTATTTTTACGCAGTCTACCTTAAGTGCAATAATCCGCTCAAAGTTAGAGTACTCGGTTCCAAAGTCATCTATCGCTAATTTGTAGCCCGCTTGTTTGAGTTCGGCTAACTGCTCAATGTGATCTTTTTTACCTGTAGAGCTAACCCCTTCCAATATTTCTAACATCAAGCGCTCAGGGTCAATTCCATATTCAGAGGTCTTTCTCTCAAGATATCGCAAAAGATACCCCTGAGAGAGATCATCCTCTGTAATATTAATAGAAAATGGCTCCGAGTAATTCGCCATGATTTGGCAACTCTTATCAATCATTCGTCGCGTAATAGAGGGTAACAGCCCTGACAAACGTGCTACATCCAAAAAGAGCTTAGGTGCCAATAGCTCTCCCTTGAAACGGATTCGAGCAAGCGCTTCGTAACGATCAATTTTTCCTGTCCGATTATTTCTTATTCCTTGGAAAACGGGGGTTATTGCATCTTTTCCTAATGCTTCATGCAGCACAAGGCTCCAATGCATATAAGCCATGCGCTCTTCTCTTTCCGGCTCATCAGCCTGCTCGGAATATATATAGTGATGATTTTTGCCAGCCCGCTTTGCTTTGATGAGCGCAATGCGAGACTTATCGAAGATCCCTGCGCCGGAGGCTGCACCGTAGTTGCATGTTATATGAAAGCTTATGCCATTAACCGAAAGGCTATGCTCAAAAAAATAATTCCGAAGCGTTTTAATCTCTTGGGTAAAATCAACCCCATCACCGGAATACAGCAATGCAAATTCATCCCCTTGTAGGCGGTATGTTTCTGCTTGCGCAATATGACCCAGAGCTTCAGCCACTTTTTGCAAAAGCACATTACCAAATTCCCAACCATAAGCTGAGTTGATATAACTAAAGTTATTAATGTTAAGAATAAGTAGGTTATTGGGTGGAGGTAACGTATTCAAACAATGAGCAAGTTTCGCGGCATTGGGCAACCCTGTCACACTATCACGTTCCAAGGCCTCTATAAGCTGATAATGGCTTTTCTCTACCGCTAGGCGCTGCTGTTCCTTGCCTAAATAAATGCTGATGATGACCGCCCCTACTTCTAATAATCTTTTATGAAATGAAGATGGCATGCGATGTTCAAAAGAAGATAAAGCAAACGAGCCAATCGCTTTACCGGCTTGATCCCTTATAGGCATAGACCAACAGGAACAAATATTAAAATCTTCAGCAACACTACGCAGTGTTCGCCAACGCTCATCCGTAAAGGTATCCCTGACGAATGTGGGAACATTATTAAACACTGCAGTACCACATGATCCAGACGCAGCCCCCGGCACCAAGCCATTTAACCGCTCTTTTGCCTCTTGCGGAATATTTGGTCCCGCTATCACATTCATTTTCCCCACATGAGGGTCTAG
>Ga0193953_1001194_pt1 | contig 12343 bp, 11 predicted proteins | sample BB_4_MG_FD_140325 | JGI IMG/M metagenome (GOLD analysis project Ga0193953, IMG submission 140325) | Microbial mat bacterial communities from the Broadkill River, Lewes, Delaware, United States - BB_4_MG | ecosystem: Environmental > Aquatic > Freshwater > River > Microbial mats | place: USA... | reverse complement strand
TATATTATTGACGAGGTTCACATGTTGTCACAGGCTGCATTTAATGCGTTTCTGAAAACATTAGAAGAACCGCCACGTCATGCCATTTTTATTTTGGCAACAACTGAAAAGCATAAGATTTTGCCGACGATTCTTTCGCGTTGCCAGATTTTCGATTTTAACCGGATCACCATACCCGGTGCTGTGGATCATTTGAAATATGTGGCAGAGAGTGAAGGTGTCAAGTTTGAAGAGGAGGGATTGACGGTGGTTGCACAAAAGGCAGATGGTGCCATGCGTGATGCGCTTTCCATTTTTGATCAGATCGTCGCGTTTTCCGGGAAAGAAATTTCATATCAACAAGTAATAGACAATCTTAATGTATTGGATTACGACTATTACTTTAAGCTGACAGATGCTTTTTTAATCGAAGATTACAAACAGGGGTTGTTGCTGTTTGATGAAATATTGAAAAAAGGTTTTGATGCCCAGCATTTCGTGGCCGGATTGAATAGCCATTTCCGTGATTTGTTAATGTGTCGCGATCAGGCTACGGTTGGTTTATTAGAAGTTGGTAAAAGTGTAAAAGAACGCTACGCTGCTCAGGCTGCTAAATGCACGGTGGAATTTCTGTACGAAGCCATGAAAATTGCTTCTGAGTGTGAATTGCAATATCGGGCAGCTAAAAACAAGCGTTTGCATGTGGAGTTTTCACTCATGCGTTTGGCATGTATTATTACTGAAAAAAAAAAGTAGCTAAAAAAGGTAATGGTGGAGTAAAACTACCTAAAATACCAGCTCAAGGTTCTCAGGCACAGGTCACATCTCACAATAAGGTTTCAGCCACACCGATTAGTCCTAAACAGGCTACTCCTGTGCAGAAAGGGGTGATAACCTCTTCACAACCCGCAAGCGGAATAAAATCCATTTCCCTTAAGAATCTGGCTAAGCGTGTTCAATCCGCACCTGATTCAAGAACAACTAATACTGCTAAAAAAGTTGAAGAAGTACTGGATGTAATTGATCCCTCATGGAATGAACCCATTTCACAGGATAAAGTCGATGAGTTGTGGCGTAAGTATGCAGCTTCTATTCAGCAGGGCAATCCGCGATTACATAGTATATTTATGAATCATCAACCCAAATTGAAAGGGGATCATGATTTGGTATTATATGTTAAGAATCAGACGCAAGTCGCAGAGATTCAAAAAGAACGCGGGACTTTTTTAAGTGCCATGAAACGAAAGCTTCGCAATGCACTTTTGCAATTAACAGTTGAAGTATCAGCAGAAGCATCTGAAGGAAAACAAAAAGCCTATACTGCTGTTGATAAGTTCAAATTGATGGTCGAAAAAAATCCAGTATTGGGTGAGTTAAAAAAACAATTTGGACTAGACTTTGAATAATTGATTCCAATGATCCTTAAAAAGCAGAAAATGGATGACTGATTTTTGTCACTATTATTGTATTGTCCAGTCTTTCAGTTGGTTGTGAAATGATAAAATATGAAGAAAAATTTCTTTTATTACTGAATTTTAAACTAGTTTTACTGCCATAATTGAAATATTAAATAGTACACCCTTTTTAATCCAGACATTCAATTAAGAAAATTTTGAAAAACATGGAAACACAAACATCTAAAATTATTTACACTAAGACCGATGAGGCCCCTGCGTTGGCAACCTACTCATTGTTGCCCATTGTAAAGGCCTTTACAAAATCAGCTGGTGTTGAAATTGAGACAAGGGACATTTCTTTGGCCGGACGGATTATTGCTAATTTTCCGGAATATTTAACAGAAGATCAGCGTATTTCGGATGCTTTAGCTGAACTTGGTGATTTAGCCAAGACACCGGAAGCAAACATTATAAAATTGCCGAATATTAGTGCATCCATACCACAGTTAAAAGCTGCTGTAAAGGAATTGCAAGCGCAAGGTTACAAGTTACCGGATTATCCGGAGGAGCCGCAGAATGATGAAGAGAAAAAAGTAAAAGCCCGTTATGATAAAATAAAGGGAAGTGCTGTAAACCCTGTTTTACGTGAGGGTAATTCTGATCGCCGGGCACCTAAGGCTGTTAAGAATTATGCCAAAAAGAATCCACACTCCATGGGAGCATGGCAATCTGATTCTAAATCACATGTGGCCAGTATGGCAGGTGGTGACTTTTTTGATAGTGAAAAGTCTGTGACCATTGATCAGGCTTGTGACGTGCGAATTGAATTGGAAGACAAAGCCGGAAATTCAACTGTATTAAAGGAAAAAGTGGCCTTAAAACAAGGTGAAGTGATTGATGCTACATTCTTGAGCGCAAAAGCTTTAAGGAGTTTTATCGAAGCTGAGATCGAAGATGCCAAACAGAAGGACGTCTTGTTCTCGGTTCACTTGAAAGCGACCATGATGAAGGTATCTGATCCTATCATTTTTGGCCATGTGGTGAAAGTATTCTACAAAGAAGTTTTTGAGAAATATGGAACACTGTTCCAGGAACTCGGTGTGGATGTAAATAATGGATTGGGTGACGTGTATGCTAAAATTGCTAAGCTACCAGAAGCCCAACGTCAGGAAATTGAAGCTGCTATCACCGCATGCTATGAAAATCGCCCTGAATTGGCCATGGTAAATTCGGATAAGGGAATTACCAATTTACATGTACCAAGTGATGTGATCATTGATGCATCTATGCCAGCCGCTATTCGTACATCAGGACAGATGTGGGGACCCGATGGAAATCTGAAAGATACTAAAATGGTCATTCCGGATCGTTCCTACTCAGGTGTTTATCAGGCAACCATTGACGATTGTAAAAAGCATGGTGCTTATAATCCATCCACGATGGGGAGTGTATCCAATGTCGGCTTGATGGCTCAAAAAGCTGAAGAATATGGGTCGCATGATAAAACATTCCAGATCCCGGCAGACGGAACTGTTAAAGTTATCGATAGCAATGGTAAGTTACTAATTGAGCACCAGGTTGAAGAAGGTGATATCTGGCGCATGTGTCAGGTGAAAGATGCCCCTATTCAGGATTGGGTGAAATTAGCTGTGAACCGGGCTAAAGCAACTGGAGTACCTGCTATTTTTTGGTTGGATAAAGAGCGTGCACATGATGCTCAGCTCATTGAAAAAGTAAATAAATATTTACCAAATCACGATACCACAGGATTGGAAATTCACATTATGTCGCCGGTGAAAGCCACTGAGTTCTCACTTAAACGTATTCGTGAAGGTAAAGATACTATCTCTGTAACAGGTAATGTGTTGAGAGATTATCTAACGGATTTGTTTCCTATCCTGGAAGTAGGTACCAGTGCTAAAATGTTGTCTATTGTACCATTGATGAATGGCGGTGGATTGTTTGAAACAGGTGCAGGAGGTTCTGCTCCAAAGCATGTTCAGCAGTTTGAGCAGGAAGGTCATTTGCGTTGGGATTCATTGGGTGAATTCCTGGCATTGGCTGTTTCACTGGAACATTTAAGTAATGTGAATGGTAATGCAAAAGCGAAAGTGTTGGCGGAGACTTTGGATATAGCAACTGAAAAATTGTTGGAAAACCGGAAGTCTCCATCTCGCAAAGTAAATGAACTAGATAACCGAGGTAGTCATTTTTATTTGGCTACATACTGGGCTGAGGCTTTGGCTAATCAAACAAAGGATGCTGCTTTGAAAGCTGAATTTGAAAATGTAGCTAAAGAATTAGCTGCCAATGAGACAAAAATCGTCACTGAGTTAAACGATGCTCAAGGCAGTGCGATGGATATAGCTGGTTATTTCCAACCAAAATTTGAATTAGCTAGTAAAGCGATGCGTCCAAGTGAAACATTGAATAAAATCATTGATGCAATAGTTTAGTTTATAGTTATTGCATAATAATTAATTATAAAAGCGGGATGAATGACAGATTCATCCCGCTTTTTTTTGTCACGATTATACCTGTTCATGCTTACTGTCCGGAAGTAGTAGATTTTATCTGCTCAGGCAAGTAATCAAAAGTTTGTCAGGGCTTCAATAACCCCATATGTCAGATTGAAAAGTAACGACCCAAACATCTGTGAGAAATTTAAACATTACTTTGTAGAAACATGTTTTACAAGTGCAATTAGATGATTTGTACATGAAAAACCGTTCACAAAAGATACGATTGGGTGTTTTTTTAACTGTTATCCTGGCAGCATTAATTTCTGTTATTGCATTTTTAACAGCAAAGGAATTCTTCGAAAAGGAGGATGTGTATTATGTCGTCTATGAAGGTGTTTCGGTGAGAGGCCTGGAAGTGGGAAGCTCAGTTAAATATATGGGCATCAACGTGGGTTCTATTATCGATATTACTATTGATCCTGATAATGTGAATCAAGTGATTATTGCTCTGGCTTTGAAAGCAGAAACACCCATCAAAGACAATGCGCAGGCAGATATTACATCTATTGGGATAACGGGATTAAAGGCCATTGAAATTAGTGGGGGCAGTAATTCGGCCAGATCATTGAAACCTGGAGATTTTATAAAGGCCGGTACTTCCTTTTCAAGCGAAATAACGGGTAGAGCGGAAATTATCGCTCAGAAAGTTGAACAGGTATTGAATAATCTGCAGCTCTTTACTCAACCTCAAAACTTGAATAAAATTACTGAGTTAGCCGGACAGGCCACCCGCACCATACAAACTATTGATAGTGTCATAGCAGAAAACAGGAGTGATATTCACAAAGCAGTTATTCCACTGAAAGAGGTGAGTAACCGATTGAACCGGTCTAGTTTTTTAATGCTTTCTTCGATGGAAGCCATCCATCAAAGGGTCCAAAGTGATACCATCGATGAAATATTAGCAAATATTCATGCTGTAACGGTCAAGTTGAACGAGACGAATATTAAGTTGCTAATAGAAAATGTTGCTGCCATTGCCGAACATACTGAGGAGTTACTATTGAAAATTGACAATGATTTAAATACAGGGAGCCAGGATTTTTCGGAAAGCCTCAGGCTGTTAAGGATGACGCTTGAAAATCTAAATGAAGCATCGCAAAAAATAAATAATGATCCATCGATTCTCTTGCGTGGAGTAAATAATAAACGAGCACCGGACTTTAAATTAAACGATTAAGCATGCGGATACTACAGATGATCGTGTTGCTGACAGGTTTAACCCTGTTAATGGGATGTGGCAGTCAGAATAAGATTGTTACTAAATATTACGTAATTGCTGCACCTGATAGTATGGAATATGTCATAAATAGAAAGTTGCCAATATTGGAAGGTTATTGTGAGATAGCTCCGGTTAAGGTCTATCCGGCTTATGATTCACAAAAGATCGTTAGTAAAAGTAATAGTCATGAAATTGTGTATTACCGGTATCACCAATGGGCACAACGACCGGATGAGGCTTTCTTCTTGATGTTGGAGGTTTATTTTTCCAATACATCTGTATTCAAAGGTGTCTCTTCCAGGTATTGGCGTATCGACCCGGCTTATAAATTAATGGCCTCTGTCCGGCAACTTGAGATTATTCAGGAGAACAAGCACGTTTCAGCGCACTTATCAGTAGAATTTAAGTTGGTTAGTAATGAAACCAAGGAATTGCTGATCACTCATCAGGCTAATCGATTTAAGCCGTTAAAGAAAAATGATTTAAATCTTTTCACAAAAGCAATTGGAGAATTGTTTTATGATGAATTGAATGTTTTTTCAGAGGCCATTGTGAAGCAAGTGTCAGATGACAACCAATAGATTTTTAGGTATCCGCCAAAAAAGGAATGCGTGAAGCAGATAGGTGACATAGAATCGTTTGATGTTGAAGCAAGAGAAGGTACCTTATATGTGAGGCATAATTTACTAATCTCTGATGCCGATGCATTTATTCAGCAGGTTTTGCTCTCCTTAAAGACATTTGATCAGGATGCACTTGAAGTCAATCTGAATGAATTACAGCGCATTGATAGTATTGGAGTGGCAGCCTTAAACCATATTCGAAAAAAAATGGGGGAACGCGGTGTGGCTGTTCACTTTATTGGCGGTCAAGAGCATGTGCGAAAGAAGATGAAGCTGTTTTCGATGGATGAAACCATTAAATTACAAAGCGAGACGAGGAGTACTTTTTTTGAAGCATTGGGAGAGGGCTTTTATGGGTTCGTGAATGATTACTTAAAAAGCTACCTCATTTTAGTAGCAAATGTGGTTTATTGGTCTGTTTCAGATATTTTTAGGTCAAAATTGCAACGAAAAGGGGAGTTTTATAACCAGGCAGTTTTAATCGGTGTGAATGCCGCTGGGATAGTGGCTGCTATGGCCTTTATAATTGGTCTTGTATTGGCTTTGCAGTCAGCCTCCCAGCTCCGGCATTTTGGGGCGGATATTTATATTGTGGATCTTACCGTTATTGCGATGATGCGGGAGATGGGGCCCTTGATTACAGCTATTTTAGTGGCTGGCCGCAGTGGATCTGCCATTGCTGCCGAACTGGCTACCATGAAAGTAACCTCAGAATTAGATGCTTTAAAAACCATGGGCCTACATCCGCTTCGTTTTGTGGTCATCCCGAAAATGCACGGAAGTATTATTACCATGCCCTTTCTGACTTTTTTAGCTAACATAATGGGAATTATTGGAGGGATCGTGATCGCCTACTGGTATTTGGATATAACGCCATTGGTTTTTATAAATCGAATGGCCGAATCCCTGACCAATAGGGATATCCTCATCGGAATTTTTAAAAGTTTGGTCTTTGCTTCCATTATTGTCGTGACCGGTAGTTTCTTTGGGCTTACAGTAAAACACGGTGCAGAAGGGGTAGGCCGGGTGACAACAAATGCGGTGGTAGCCTCTCTTTCCCTGGTTTTTGTGGCCGATAGTCTATTGGGTTTAATTTTTTATTAATTGTTGCAGATGGCATTAAAAAAGGTGATTTCGGTGAATGATTTTTCGGTATCTCTGGGAGACCGGACTATTTTATCCGATATCAGTTTTGATGTATATGATAAAGAGATAACGGTTATATTGGGGCGTAGCGGGGCTGGTAAATCGGTGCTTTTTAAATATTTATTAGGGCTTTTTGAAATTCAAAAGGGAACGGTTGTTTTGTTGGATAAAGAAATATCCGAACTTGAGGAGGACGAACAAAAGGAGTTGTACCTGCAATTGGGCGTTTTCTATCAGAACGGGGGACTTTTAAATTCCTTAACAGTGGGTGAAAATATCGCTTTGCCATTGGAACAGCATAGTGATCTGAGTGATGAGCTGATCGCGCAGATTGTAAAAGTCAAGCTTAACCTGGTTAATTTGGTGGATGCCTATTATCTATATCCCTCTCAATTAAGTGGAGGAATGCTTAAAAGAGCAGCTTTGGCCAGGGCCATCGTGATGGATCCCGTTTTGCTTTTTTGTGATGAACCAGGAGCTGGCCTCGATCCACTTTCCCTGGCGGACCTGGATGAGTTGATCTTGAATTTGCGGGATCAGTTGGGAATGTCCATCGTAGTTGTGACACATGAAGTGTCAAGTATCCTACGAATCGCTGACAGGGTGGTGTTTTTAGATGGTGGAAAGGTCGTTTTTCATGGTACAATAAAAGAAGTATTTGAAAGTGACGTACAACAAGTTAAGGTGTTCTTTGAAAAAGGCAGGTCCATTTGAAAGTGATAAGCTGTGATACATGTCTTTATGAATAAATAAAATGATTGATAGATGGGAAGGATCTTATCTAAAAGATGAAACGAGCAAGAGTATTAATTATCCAAATTCACAAACAGGAGGATAATTAAATTCCTTTGCGTGTTCCATACGATTTTTGTCAAATAAACATAAACGTATGAAATATAGCTTTCTGTATGAGGTTTATGATTTCATAAAGGCAGGCAGTATTATTACAAATCTTTTAGTGTATTTTTTCTTTACTTTTGTCGCATTGCTCCGGGTATTGATTATTTTGTGAGCAATGAATGATGTCAAAACCTAAATAAAAATCTATGGAATCACAATCAGGTAATTACCTTGTCAGTCAAAAGGAGAGAGTTTATTTCGTTATTCGGCTGTTTTTTAGTTTAGTTATCTATTTAGGGCTGGGATTCAGTCTGTTTAATGATATGGCCAGTGAGGTCATACCTTTAAATCAGGTCATTGCAACCATGATTGGGCTAATCATTCTGATTTTTATCACTTATTTCATTCGGAACGGTGTATTTATTGGGTTAATAAAATCCCTTTCTGTTAAAATAACAGAAAGACAATTACCTGAGATCTACCAAATAACTGAGAAAATAGCTAAGGGATTGAATGTAAAAAATGTTCCGAACGTGTATTTGTTGCAAACAGGTGGCTCTTTAAATGCTTTTGCTAAGAAGTACTTTAATGCTAACTATATTGTGATTTATTCAGATCTGCTCGAAGCTTATTATGAAGGTGATAAGGATGCAGTTGAGTTTGTGATTGCGCATGAGATGGGGCATATTAAACGAAATCACTTTTGGAAGGATTTGTTGTTGGCACCCTCCTTGTTGATTCCATTTCTGCCAATGGCCTATTACCGTGCTTGTGAATTAACCTGTGACAATATTGGTAAGTATTTTAATGATAAAGGAGCTGTGAATGGACTGCTTATTTTAGCGAGTGGCAAAATACTCTATCGCTATTTGGATGTATCCGAATATTTGAAACAGGAATACGAAGATGCCAGTTTTTGGAGATGGTTGGTTGAGAAGATGTTGACACATCCCAACTTGTATAAGCGCGTGAATAATGTCTTTGATGGTAATATTGACGCATCTCGTAAGTATGTAGCTCCCGTAAAACCCGCATCTAATCAAGCAGCACCTTCTTCAATTAAACCTACCGGTATGGTCGAAACTGAGAAGAGGGAGTCGGCAGCTGAAAGCGATCATAGTCGCTATTGGCCTGAATAATTAAATAAAAAATCAATCGTAAAGCTATATAACCCGATGGAAATTCGTTTTCATCGGGTTTTTTATAATGAAAATAGCCGGCAACACTCCTGCTGTCCGGCTATAAAAAATGAAAACTAACGCAGATTATTTTGTTGTTATATTGTCAAATTATCTCATTTTCAAATTGCTGGATTAATGAACGACCTCATAAAACAACCCAGCACCTGGTCCTAAGGGTAATCCCAGAGTAAACCAAATAATGATTAACAATGTCCATGCCAAAAAGAAAGCTATGGAGTAGGGAAGCATGGTTGAAATAATGGTTCCGATACCTGCTTTGCCATCATACTTCTGGAAATAAGCGATGATCAGGGCAAAGAAACTCATCATGGGTGATACAATATTCGTGACGGAATCGCCAATTCGGAAAATAGCTTGTGATAAATCCGGTGAATACCCCAATAACATGAACATCGGTATGAATACCGGGGCAAGGATGGCCCATTTGGCAGATGCACTGCCCATCAACATATTAATAAAAGCAGCCAATAGAATGAAGAGAATCATCAACGGAATAGCTCCGATCTCTGCTGCCGCCAGGATATCGGCTCCTTTCACCGCCAGGATAACTCCCAGGTTCGACCATTTAAAATAAGCTACAAACTGAGCTGCAAAAAACACCAGGACAATGTATCCGGCCAATCCCTTGAGGGCGGTGGCCATGCCTTTCATCACATCGGCATCATTTTTATAGACGCCGCATCCAAAGCCGTAGGCGATACCCATGCCTCCTGCACCCAAAAACAAGAAGGCGATCACGGCATGTAAAACAGGCGAATGGAGGATGTTTCCATCCAGTGGACGTAATAAACCGTTGGCCGGTATTAGTCCTGCGGCAATGATAGCTGCAAAAACAGCGAAGAAAATCAAGGCATTGCGCAGTCCTTTACGCTCTTTTGAGGATAGCCGTTCAATGACCTCAGGAACGACGTTGCCTGTATAGGTTGACAAGCGAGGTTCTACAAAACGCTCAGTCACCCAGGTGCCAATTGTGGCAATCATAAAAGTGGAAACCACCATGAAGTAATAGTTGGCCGTAGGCATTACCTGGTAACTATCATCAATGATGTGTGCCGCTTCAGTAGATAAGCCAGCCAAAAGAGGATCGATGGTTCCCAATAATAGGTTAGCACTAAATCCACCCGAAACACCTGCAAATGCAGCAGCCATTCCCGCAATGGGATGACGGCCAAAGGAGTGAAAGATGGCGCCTGCTAATGGAATTAGCAAAACGTACCCAATGTCACTGGCGGTATTACTCAATACGCCGGCAAATACCAATACAAAAGTAATAATACGTTTTGGTGATTTCATTACCAGTAAGCGGATGACGGCGCCAATCAAACCCGAGCTCTCGGCAATACCAATTCCTAACATGGCGACAATTACAATACCCAGTGGTGCAAAACCCGTGAAATTGGTCACCATCTCTTCCAGAATGCGATGAATGCCCTCCCGTGACAGTAAGCTAAAAGGTTTTATGATTTCTTGCGTGGCCGGATGAATGGCTTCCCAGTTCAATGCATCAGCAATCCATGAAAATAATATGGCCAGCAGAGCCATCGATAAAAATAGAGTAGCCGGATGTGGCAGTTTATTTCCGGCTTTCTCAACCCATCCCAGGAAATTGAAATTTCTTATTTTTTTAATCATACATGAATATTAAGTATTGCTTAATTTATTAACTATGGCGTTTTTGCTTGAACAAAAACCATGCCTGTAAAGAGGTGGAGAGTAGGTATCTGATAAAAGTCATGGTGTGTATTGGGGAATTATTTTTTGCTCAAACAGGCAGCGGGTTGGAATGTATTGACAATGTAATTGTTAAATTGTAAGTTGTTATTTGTTTTGAATTAACCAAAATCTAGCATTATGCGAAAAATTGCCATAGAATTGAAGTGGGGCATTATTTTTTTTGCCATTAGTTTATTGTGGATGGTGTTTGAAAACTTAATGGGCTGGCACGGTGAGCTCATTTCAAAGCATGCTGTTTACACCAATCTATTTGTGATACCTGCAGTGATCATGTATGTGATGGCTCTTAGGGAGAAGCGGGACAAAGCTTTAGGAGGGCTGATGACCTGGAAGCAAGGCTTTATTACAGGGTGTGTCATTGCATTGGTTGTTGCCGTTTTAAGTCCCTTTGGTCAATTCATTACCCATTTATATGTTGCTCCTGAGTATTTTCCCAATGTAATTGATTACAGTGTAGAGAGTGGGAAGATGACCCAGCAAGCGGCAGAGGCCTGGTTTAACCTGACCAGTTATATTATTCAAAGTGTTGTAGGGGCTTTGGTTATGGGCGCTGCTACAGGTGCTGTAGTGGCTTTGTTTGTGAGAAAGAAGTAATCTTTGATGGATTGCAACTGGCAATTGACAAGAGTTTGCCAATTGCCAGTAATGCTATGCTGTTAATCATTAATCGCCATACAAAACGTTACATTTTCACCATTCCACAAATTTCCTTGAGGAAGAACATCTTCATGAAATGAGATTTTGTTAAAACCACTTTCATTGAGAATTTTAGTTAAATCTTGATTGGAGAAAAAATGGGTCCAAAAACGATAAATATCAATATTTTCCTGTTCGTCTATGATGATGTGTTGATATAAAATAACCTTATTTTCTGCATAAACAAACGAATCGGAAAGTGCCAGATAGGGCTCGTCTTTCCAAAATCCCTGAAGTGAGGTCTCCCAATTTTTTGGACTGATTTTGTTCTCAATATCCTTGTCGTTTAATGCATCGAATATAAAGATTCCACCCGGTTTAAGTGCTTTTTTAATGATACGAATCAGCTGTTCTCTTTCGTTGGGTAGTAGCGGACCAAAATCAGTGAAAATCAGGATCACTAAATCAAAGGCGTTCTCTTCCAAATCTAAATTCAAATAGTTTTCCCTTAGATAAGTGATGTCAAGCTTTTTCTTTTGGGCTTCTTTTTGGGCATATTCAATTGAATTTGCAGAAAAATCCACTCCCGTAACCTGATGACCTTTTTGCGCTAGCTTTTCGGAATATAGACCCGGACCACATCCTAAATCCAGAATGTGAAGTTGTTTTTGTTCACACTTCGATAAAACCCATTCTAAGGTGCTAAATATAGTTTCTGGCTTTCTGCTTGCCAAGTCAAGATCCGGATTTAAATGAACATGCAGGAGTTGTTTCGAGATATGCGCATCGGTCCACATCACGGCATTTCCTTTTTCGTATAATTCAGGCTTTATGGTGTTGTTATGAATATCTGATAGTTTCATGTTATGAATGTTGTATACTGATTTACGCGTGTATAGTAATACGTATACAGTACAAATAAATAATGTAATTTATTTAATTTACAGTGTGTTGCAATATACAACTCTTTGTTTGGGAAAGGATTGCATTGAACACTGTTCAATTATCTTCAGGTATGAAGACGTCGCGGTATGTTTATTAT
>Ga0193953_1001191_pt1 | contig 12392 bp, 13 predicted proteins | sample BB_4_MG_FD_140325 | JGI IMG/M metagenome (GOLD analysis project Ga0193953, IMG submission 140325) | Microbial mat bacterial communities from the Broadkill River, Lewes, Delaware, United States - BB_4_MG | ecosystem: Environmental > Aquatic > Freshwater > River > Microbial mats | place: USA... | reverse complement strand
CCACAATGAATTCGGAATGAATGACATCATTGTTCCTTATGATCCAGAATATTTTTATCCTGGAAAGCACCCAACCTATCACGGAGCTTCGCCTGTTGCAATGACAAAACTTGCTAAAAAGAAAGGATATCGTTTGGTTGGATCTAATGAATTGGGATTCAATTTCATTTATGTACGTGAGGATCTAGCAAATGAATTCTTGCCAGAGGTATCTGTAGAATCATTATTACAACATCCATCTAACACAGAAGCAAGAGAACGCTTTGAAGCAGTGAAAGATTGGCAATTTATAACTGAAGATTAATATGACACGTCCTGAGCAAATAATCAAAGAGTTAGGATTAGAGCCCCATCCAGAAGGTGGTTTTTATAAGGAAACATACCGCAGTGAAGGAGTTATTCCGGAGGGAACATTAGCTGAATTTGAAGGTGAACGATCTTTCACAACAGCGATCTATTTCCTATTGACAACCTATGTTTTTTCCGCTTTTCACAAGATTAAGTCTGATGAGATGTGGCATCATTATGATGGAGCAGCGATTGAGTTACATATGATTTCACCTGAAGGAGAGCATTCCATGGTCATAATTGGTAAAGATTTTTCAAATGGAGAACACCCTCAATTTGTTGTTCCAGCAGGTTATTGGTTTGGTTCTCGCATCAAAGGCGATGCTGAATATGCATTATTAGGTTGCACAGTTTCTCCAGGATTTGATTTTCATGATTTTGTATTGGCGAAAGAAGAAGAATTAACTCCAGTTTTCCCTCAGCATGCAAAAATAATTTCCGAATTAACGCACAGATAACGCTTTTAGGTGACCCCAAAATTGCGGGTAGCTTTTTGATACAGCTTCGGCACTTTCTATTTCAATCCCTCCTTCGATTGTTGTTCCTAAAATAGCTAGACTCATTGCAATACGATGATCTTCATTAGAAGACACCCGTGCACCTTTTAATTGAGAATTCCCTTCAATTCTCATTACATCGCCATCCAATTCAATTGGCACTCCGAGTTTACCAAATTCTTTTTGCAACACAATTCCACGGTTACTCTCTTTATTTGCTAAACGTGAAACCCCATTGATGATTGATGTCCCTTGACACTTTGCGGCCAAAACAACCAAAGCAGGAAAAAGATCAGGACAATCGGTTGCATCAAATTGAAAAGCAACTAATTTCCTTTGAGTGATCGAGAGGATATCTTGTTGAACTTCGCTCGTACACCCTGCTAATTTCAGCGCATCCAAAAAACGGATATCGGCCTGTTTACTTTTCAAATTTAACCCAGAAAGAGATACATCAAAACCAATTGCTGCAGCGGCCAACCAATAACTTGCCGAACTCCAATCAGACTCAACAGTATAGGTTGTTGCTTGAAACTTATTCTTTCCATTTAAATGGAACCACTGATAATCATCATTTTCAACCTTCACCCCAAATTGTTCCATGGTATTCATAGTCATGTCAACATAAGGTCCACTTTTCAAGTCATTCACCTTCAAATTACACGGAAAAGCATTAAGTGCAAGCCCCATCAATAAACCTGAGATATATTGTGATGATTCAGACCCGTCAACTTCAATTACATTTGCATTGATTTCTCCTTCAAAAAGCAACGGTAGTTTACCCTCATTTGAAGAAACATGCCCTCCATATCGTGTCAAATTTCGTTCGAAAAATGATTGATCTCGTTTTAAAATAGACCCAACTCCATTAAGTTTATGTCTCCCTGCTTGTACAGCGCAAATCCCACTTAACAATCGCAGCCCCAATCCACTTTCCCCCACATTCAAATCTAGATGCAACGGAAATGAATTAACTCCGGTAACTTTCAGAACCCGGTCAGAATCTTCCACTACACTTGCACCAATCAGTTTGATATTTCGAAGCATAGCAATTTCATCGTCACTCTGACCAACATTTCGCAAAATGGAAGTCCCATGACTTAAAGCCGCAGTAATCAAAGCACGTTGACCATCACTTTTCGATGACGGAATAGATACGATTCCAGCAAGAACTTTATGTGGAACAACTTGAATCATTCTTCCTTTTTTCCAGGATTCATAACCGCCGTTTGATGGCGAATTGATTCTTGGTGAATGGCATCCATAAATTGACGCACAAACTTACGTGTAAGATTGTACTCCTCACTTGTTTCTAAACGCTTATGAATTAAATTGCTCCAGTGTTCTTGTTGAAGAATCGTAATATTATTTTCTCTTTTCAATTTCCCGACCTGCTCGGAGATTGACATACGTTCACTCAAGAGATCAAATATTCGATCATCTATTGTGCTGACCTTCGTTCTAATTTCATCAATTCTTGAAGCTACATCAATGCTCAATTCAGGTGTACGCAACACCAATGCATCTAAAATGGTCTTCAATCGTTCTGGGGTAACTTGTTGTGCAGCATCAGACCAAGCTTTCTCAGGATTTGGATGCGTTTCAATCATCAATCCTTCAAAATTTAAATCCATTGCTTTCTGGCTAATTTCAAAAAGTAACTCTCTATTTCCGGTAATATGTGATGGATCACAAATAATAGGAATTTCGGGCATATTTTCTTTCAATAAAATCGGCAATTCCCAATTTGGAACATTTCGATATTTTGGATGATTGTAGACAGAAAACCCACGATGAATTGCGCTTAAATCTGTCAAACCGACTTTCGCAAAACGTTCGAAAGCTCCCATCCACAATTGAACATCTGGATTCACAGGGTTCTTTATCATCACAGGAATTCCAGAACCACTCAACGCATCGGCAATTTCTTGAACTGCGAATGGGTTGACCGTTGTTCTAGCACCAATCCACACAACATCAACACCGGCTTTCAATGCTTGTTCTGCATGTGTTTTATTCGCAACTTCAACTGTAGTTGGCAGCCCTGTTTCTTTTCCTGCGTTCACAATCCAAGGGAGCGCATTTTGACCAACCCCCTCAAAACTATCCGGTCTTGTTCTCGGCTTCCAAATTCCTGCACGCAACATTTGAGCGGAGTTGTTTGCAGCAATTTCTTTGCAAACACTCATCACTTGTTCTTCTGACTCGGCACTGCAAGGTCCTGCAATAACATAAGGTCTGTCTCCCGCGATAATTTTTTCTGACAACTTCATCTTTTCGTATTCATCTAAATTTAAACAATCTAAAAACAAAAAACCCGTTTCGAGCTTCGAAACGGGTTTAAATTATTTTCCATTATTAGCTCATTGCACCTATGTTAAGTTGCTCCAAAGCCAAGAATTGTTGATTGTAAATTTCATAACTGATTACAAATTGAAAAAAAATATTTCACATAACAGTTGTTTTAATCGAAAAAAAAACAAAATATTTGCACTCGATGAACAGAAAAACACAAAATACAAATTGGTGGCGCACGACAGATAGTTGGTGTGCATGGTCATAGTTTGTAATTTTTCAATAAATATTTAAACGGCTTGTCACACGACAAGCCGTTTTTTTTGTTCCATTTTTTCCAAAATCTTATTTCAATGTATTTCAATACACAAACAACAAGCTTCAATGCGGATTTGTATACACCCGTTAAAATTTATTTATCACTACGGAATACTTTTCGCAAAACATGTTTACTCGAGAGTAATGATTATCATTCTAGGCAAAACAGTAGGTCTTTTATTGGATTAGACCCATTACTAGAGATCATTCAGCAGAATGGAACTGTACAAATCATCCGTGCAAATCACACTGATAAAATCAAATTAGATCCTGAACTTTCGTACGCAAAGCAAGTTCAATCCATACTCGATGACTTCACTTTTGAACAAAGCACCTACAATGGGTTCTTTGGTCGAATGAACTTTGAATACACGCTACACGATGAAACACACATCTCCAAACACCAATATCAAAGCGACCTACCAGACCTACATCTTTTCATTTTCAGAAACATCATCGTAATTGATCATTTCACGAATGAAGGCAGCATCATCGAAAACAGTTTAGATGGAATTTTCACTTCGAATTCAATCGAAGATTTCATGTCCAATTCAGGCAATCAACCTTTGCCATTTGAATTATTTGGCAATGAGCGCGCTGAGTACAGTGATACACAATTTGAAAATATGGTAAAAAAAGGAATTGAACACTGTCAACGCGGCGATGTATTCCAATTGGTTTTATCCAATCGTTTTGAGCAGTCTTTTTTTGGGGATGACTTCGAAGTTTACAGACAGTTACGTCGTCTAAACCCATCGCCCTATTTATTTTTCTTTGATTTTGAATCTTATCGACTTTTTGGATCTTCACCTGAAGCACAACTTGTCATAAAAAATGGAGAAGCAGAAATCCACCCAATCGCGGGAACAGTCCCTAGAACGGGAGTCAAAGAAACCGATAATTTACAGTTAGAATTTCTAATAAATGATGAAAAAGAAAATGCTGAACACACGATGTTAGTCGATTTAGCACGAAACGACTTAAGCAGAGACTGCAACCTTGTAAATGTTTCCTCCTACAAGGAAGTTCAACACTTTAGTCATGTTACACACCTGGTTTCAAAAGTTACCGGTCAGCTCAGGGCCACCAATAATTTTGAAGCACTTTGTAATTCGTTTCCAGCAGGCACTTTGTCAGGGACACCAAAACCGAAAGCACTCGAATTGATTGCGCAATACGAGTCGAAACCTCGAGATTTTTATGGAGGCACCATTGGCATATTAACTCCGAAAGAAGACTTAAACATGGCTATTGTAATTCGAAGTATCCTTAGCAAAAACAACACCCTTTACTATCGAGCTGGAGCAGGGATTGTCCTCGATTCTGATCCAAAACGAGAAACTCAAGAAGTGCATCACAAACTGGGGGCCGTACGACGTGCAATACATAAAACAGCAAATCAATTCACTACTAAAAAGAAAACGAAATGAAAATTACAGTAATAGACAACTACGATTCTTTCGTATTTAATTTGGTTCGATACCTAGATGAAATTGAGCAAACAGAAATTACTGTGATGCGAAACGATAAACTGGTTCTTGACACTTTGGATGAAAGCGATGCAATCGTACTCTCTCCAGGGCCAGGAATTCCATCTGAGGCAGGTCAACTTCTTGACGTCATTGAGCGTTTTCATCAGTGTAAACCAATCTTAGGTGTTTGTTTAGGACATCAAGCAATTGGTGAATTTTTCGGCGCACGACTTATTCAAAATGAAACACCCATACATGGGAAGTCGACCATAATTAGAAAAGTAAACACTTCAGATCTATTCAAAACCATAAACACAACATTTCAAGTAGGACGCTATCACAGTTGGTCCATTGAAATAGATGCACAGACTGAATTACAGGTAATTGCAACTACAAACAACGATGAAATCATGGCAATAAAACACACAAGTTACCCAATCTACGGCGTACAGTTTCATCCAGAATCCATACTCACTCCACAAGGAAGAACAATGATTCAAAACTGGGTTGAGAGCATACATTATAAACCTTCAAAACGAACAGCATGAAACACTTACTTGAAAAAACAATTGCTGGAGAACCGTTCAAGTACGACGAGGCATTTTCATTCATTATGGCAATCGAACAGGAAACAATATCCTCTGAAGTTATTGCAGGAATACTTGTTGGAATTCAATTACGGGGAATTACACTAGAAGAAATCAAAGGATTCAGAAGTGCATTAATCCAACTTAGTCGACCTATTGAATTAGAAAGTCAAGATGCCATCGATCTATGCGGAACCGGAGGTGATGGAAAAAACACATTTAACATCTCTACAACTTCATCTCTAGTACTCGCTGGAATGGGATACAAAGTTATCAAGCACGGCAATTATGGAGTAAGTTCGATTTGCGGTTCTTCGAACGTGTTGGAAGCATTGGGGTTTGAATTTACGTCAGATAATATTCAACTGGAAAAGAATTTAACAAAGGACAACATCTGCTTTTTGCATGCGCCATTATTTCACCCAACAATGAAAAAGATTGCCCCAATTCGAAAAAGCTTAGGTGTAAAAACATTATTTAACTGTCTCGGACCTCTGGTTAATCCTGCCCAGCCAAAATATCAGTTGACAGGCACGTATTCTCTAGAGCTATCTAAATTCTATCAGCATATCTTAAAGGATATACGACATGATTATCGTGTGGTTTACGGAATGGATGGGTACGACGAAATTACACTAACCGATGCTACACGTATTTTAGGTAAGCATGTCGATCATACCATTGATGCGTCAAATTTTAATACCCAACCTGTCCCATCGAAGGATTTATTTGCCGGAAACTCTGTTCAAGATGCGGCTTCAATAATTCGATCAATTTTATCGGGACAAGGAACCGAAGCTCACAACAAAGTCATTTCAGGAAATGTTGCTGTGGCCATTCAAATGTTTGAACCAAACAATTCATTAAAAGATCTCTATAATGAAACTCAACATTTTTTAAAAAGCGGACATGCCGCACAAATTTTACCACATTAAGATGAAAACAATACTAGATACAATCGTCGCGAATAAGCAAAAGGAAGTTGCACTTTTGAAACAAACTAAAAGCTACCGCGACTTTGAAAATGCCCCCTTATTTGCGCGAAAGTCAATTTCTTTAACATCGCGTATTTTGTCACAGGAATTCGGAATAATCGCAGAAATCAAGCGAAAATCTCCAAGTGCCGGCAATATTAAACCAAACTTAGACATTACAGCCCAGGGTTTACTCTATCAAAACAATGGAGTTGCAGGGATTTCATGTCTCACAGACTTTCTCTTTTTCGGTGGAACGATTAGTGATTTGGAAACTTTAAGAGAAGCAGTTAATGTACCTATTTTACGTAAAGAATTTATCATTGACGAGATTCAACTTTTTGAAGCAAAAGCAGTCGGAGCTGATGCCATTTTACTAATCTCCGAAATTTTAGATAGTCAACAAGCACTTCATTTAACCATCATGGCGCAACAACTAGGACTCGAAGTAATTATGGAATGTCACGATAAGCATCACTTAGATTTGATTAATGATCAAGTAGACATTATAGGAATAAACAATCGGAATTTACACCTTCAAAAAACAGATCTTGCCACTTCGTTCGAATTGTTTCCTTATTTACCAAAAGACAAAATTCTTATCAGTGAATCTGGAATTAAGACACAATCAGAAATTCTTGAACTCGAAAAAACAGGATATCACGGAGCTTTAATTGGTGAAAGTATATTAACGAAAACCGATTCAAATAAATTCTTTCATTCACTTCAAAAACCTCAAGCTTATGAAAGTTAAGGTATGCGGATTAAAACATCCTAATCAAACCAACTCACTTTCTACACTAGTAGATTATGTTGGTTTCATATATTATGAGAAATCACCACGTCATGTTATTACTGCGTCACCATCTGCAGGAAAAGCAAATCGCGTAGGTGTTTTCGTTAATCACAACCTTGAGTTCATACTAGCTCGAATCAAATCAGATCAACTTCACGCCGTACAATTGCACGGTGATGAAACTCCTGAGTTTTGTACAGAGTTACAAAAACACGCCCAAGTGATTAAAGCCTTCGGAATTGACCACTCGTTTGATTTCAATACGCTTATAGCATATGAAAAGTGTGTAACTCACTTTCTATTCGACACGAAATCGGTAAATCGTGGAGGAAGCGGTAAAAGCTATGATTGGAATATTCTTGAACAATATACAGGGGAGACATCCTTCTTTTTGAGTGGAGGAATCGGTCTTGATTCAATAAACGTAATAAGGAAATTCAATCACCCACAACTTCATGCAATTGACATCAATAGTCGATTTGAAATCACGCCAGCAGATAAAAATATACAATCGATTCAAACCTTTATCCATGAACTCAACAAATAAATATACCAGCCCAGACGATCTTGGTTTCTACGGAGCATTTGGAGGAGCGTACGTTCCAGAACTACTTCGTCCAAACCTCGAGGAATTAGCATTAAAATATTCGGGAATCAAGAATAATTCAAACTTCAAAAACAACTATGTTCGTTTATTGAAAGACTATGTAGGTCGCCCCACACCACTTTATTATTCCGATAAATTATCCGTAAAACATGGTGCCTCTATCTACTTAAAGCGCGAAGATTTAAATCACACTGGAGCGCACAAAATAAACAATGTACTTGGTCAAATTCTTTTAGCAAAAGCGATGGGAAAGACAACAATAATTGCAGAAACTGGTGCTGGTCAACATGGTGTCGCTACCGCAACAGCTTGTGCTTTGATGCAAATGAAATGTATTGTTTTCATGGGTGCAATTGACATAAAACGTCAGTCTCCAAATGTTCAACGAATGCAGTATTTAGGAGCTGAGGTTATTCCAGCTACTAGTGGTAGTGAAACATTAAAAGATGCAACCAACGAAGCCATACGCTATTGGATAAACCATCCCGACTCTTATTACCTCATTGGATCTGTTGTTGGACCGCACCCCTACCCTCAAATCGTGGCAGAATTTCAATCTATAATTTCAGAAGAAACCAAAACACAATTATTAGAGAAAACCGGAAAATCCAATCCAACAAGAATAATTGCATGTGTAGGAGGAGGAAGTAACGCAGCAGGAGCATTTTTTCATTATTATGAAGAAGATGTAGAACTCATTGCTGTGGAGGCAGCAGGTAAAGGAAATGAAAGTGGATTTTCTGCGGCGACTTCTATTTTAGGAACACCTGGGGTACTTCACGGAAGTAAAACCCTTTTGATGCAAGATGAACACGGACAGGTTATTGAGCCTTATTCAATATCTGCAGGATTGGATTATCCAGGTATTGGACCGTTACATGCGCACACAATACAAACCGGACGTACCAAATCGATTTCAGTAACAGACAAAGAAGCGTTAATTGCTGCAGAAAACCTTTCTAGAACAGAAGGTATAATTCCCGCATTAGAAAGCGCGCATGCATTAGCAGCATTAGAAAAAATCAACCTTACATCAGAAGATGTTGTAGTAATTAATCTATCAGGTCGCGGAGACAAAGACCTTTCAACCTATTTAAATCAATCATGAACCCATTTAAAAAAGAGACCAAACAACTCAGTATTTTCACAACAGCGGGACATCCAAAAATCAATAGTTTAAAAGAACAAATAGCATCATTTGAACAACACTCCATCGATTTTATTGAGGTTGGGATTCCATTTTCAGACCCTATGGCAGATGGACCTGTCATACAAAGAACAAGTGAAATTGCCTTACATAACGGGATGAACTTAGACATCCTCTTTTCACAATTGCAGGAGATAAGCACAAAAATTCCAATCGTTCTGATGGGGTATTTTAATCCTGTGCTCTCATTTGGGCTAGAGCGATTCTTATTGCGCTGTACACAATTGAATATAAAAGCAGTCATCCTTCCAGATTTAAGTCTTGAAATTTACGAACGCTTTTATAAAAGTATGTTTGAATCATTTGAAGTTTATCCTGTTTTTATGATAACCCCGCAAACAGCAACTGATCGAATTCAGAGAATTGCATCGGCATGTAGTAACAGTTTCGTCTATTTGGTATCTTCTAATGCAACAACAGGCGCCAGACTAGAGTCATCAAATAATCAAGACGAGGTTTATCGCAAAATAAAACACCTCTGTGGTGAAACACCTCTATTTATCGGTTTTGGAATTAAAACAAAAATAGATGTCCAAAGAATCCAAGAAAGCGTTGACGGCGCAATTATAGGTTCTGCATACTTAGAATCAGTTGCAAAAGGCGAAGGAAGTAAGTTCTTAACTCAAATAAAGTAATTACTTAGCTTTCTTTCCTGCAATAAAATCTTTCAAATAGAATGGTTCCCAATAAGCAACATCAACAAAATCATGATTTTGAAATTTAATATAAGCTAATCGCGCTTGCCCCTTAGCAGAAGATTTAATCGTATCATCGAGGACACAATCTCTACCACTCCAAATAGCGGCTAATTTTTGAGCACCATCACCGAAATACACAAAAGGCAAATAAGTTTCATACGAAGTTTCATCAATGATGTCTGCAGTAATCTCTTTTTGAACAATACCGTTATTATCCACGATTAAATTGTAGACTTCCATTCTACGTGCATCAATTAAAGGGCAAAGATTCGAGTTTGGATATTTTACCGCTGCAATTTCTGCTAAACAAGTCAAGGCATCAATGGCAATCAAAGGAATCTCTAAGGAGTAACATAGGCTTTTTGCTGTTGCTGCACCGATTCTTAGCCCAGTATATGAACCGGGACCAGAAGCTAAAGAAACGGCATGGATATCATTAATTGATACATTGGCTTCCTTTAAAACATCTTCAATAAAAAGATTCAAATTTTCGCCGTGAGAATACCCGTCTTCTTCAGTTTCTTTGACAGAAACGACTTCACCATTTAATGAAAGTGCAACAGAACAAACCTTGGTCGCTGTTTCGAGATGTAAAATGTAATGATTCACTTATTCCTGTACTTCTAATTTAAAACCAATTCCATGAATATTAACAATTTGAATATTCTCATCTTCTTTCAAGTATTTTCGAAGTTTTGTGATAAATACATCAAGGCTTCTTCCAACAAAATAATCATCTTGACCCCATACCCCTGTTAGTACAATGTCCCTAGCAACAACTTGATTCATAAATTTGCAAAGGATTTTTAGAATTTGTGCTTCTTTCTTTGTCAAGTTTTTCTCAAAATTTGCATGTTTCAATTGAAAATTCACTGTGTCGAAGGTGTATGTTCCGATTTGATAAGAAGATTCATCTTTTTCCTCCAATGTAATATTTACTCTTCTCAATAATGCCGCAACTCGCAACTGAAGTTCTTCAACGTTAAATGGTTTTGTAAGATAATCATCACCACCAGACTTAAAACCTTGTACTTTATCTTCATCATTTGACTTCGCAGTTAGAAATAAAATGGGAATTTCAGTATTGATTTTGCGAACATCACTTGCCAAGGTAAAACCATCTTTTTTAGGCATCATTACATCAAAGATACACATGTGAAACTCTTCTTCATTGAAACGTTTAAAACCTTCCGCACCATCAGTACATAAAGTAACGTGATAACCATCTGATTTAAGTTGGTCACTGATAATAAACCCTAGACTTGTGTCATCTTCGACAAGTAATATTCTAACCTTCATAAATGTTGAAATCTGTTTCGACACTAAGGTATTAAAAAAGTTGGATTGGTGTAAAAAAGAATGAGAGCAGAGGACGGGCGTCCAAAGCTCTCATTACACTAATCAACCTAACCTACTACTACAGGGCCAAAGTTAATACATGAATTTGGTTAGAAAAAGCTTTTAACATGTTTTTAGAATTCGCCGTTTTTTTTAGCATCATAAGATTTAACAATCTATGCATCGAAGGTTTTTTGTAGTTCATATAGTAAAAAGTGCATTTCAGCCGTATTTTAATGCTATTTACCGAATAAAACGATTTAGTACTACTGTTACATTATCAATTTATGAATAAATAAGATTCCAATATTATCTTTATATTTCGCAAAAAATTAAATAACAAATAACTAAAATCACGACATGGAATCAATTTTAATTATCGATGACGAGGCTGACATTCGTGATATACTAGGTTATAATCTTAAAAAAGAAGGATTTCAGGTTTTAACAGCGACCAATGGAATAGAAGGAATTAAAATCGCAGAAAGAGAAAATCCAGATTTGATTTTACTGGATGTGATGATGCCTGATATGGATGGAATAGAAGTTTGTCAATTACTTCGAAGTAAATCAAGTACGGCGCATATTAAAGTTTGTTTTTTAACTGCAAGAAACGAAGATTATAGTCAAATTGCCGGTTTTGATGCAGGAGCAGATGATTATGTTTCCAAACCCATAAAACCAAAAGTTTTAGTAAGTCGTATTAGAGCCATATTACGTCGATCTTCAGATGAGCAAACAGTAAACTCAAGTTTAAGCGATGCCTTAACGATTGATCGAGATAAATATGTAGTAACAAAGAAGGGCGAATCGATTCACTTACCAAAGAAAGAATTTGAATTACTCGCATTATTAGCATCGGAGCCAGAAAAGGTATTTGATCGCGACTTCATTTTGGAAACCGTTTGGGGTACGGGCATTATAGTTGGCGATCGTACAATAGATGTTCACGTAAGAAGACTTCGAGAAAAAATTGGTCCGGAATATATAAAAACCATTAAAGGAGTAGGTTATAAATTTATTGACCTTCAATAAAAAAAGCTCAACCAAATGGTTGAGCTTTTTCTTTATAAATTGATCTGTTATAATCCTATTTTTTCTTTCCTTGAAAGATATAAGAAATCGAACCTGTAATCTGAACTCCCTGATTAAACAACTCGTAAATCTGAGGTGTTGCTTCGAAAGACTCATAATATTTAGCTCTTTTACTCGCTAACAAGTTCTTTCCTGAAATACTTGCTTTCCATTGACGATT
>Ga0193953_1001190_pt1 | contig 12406 bp, 12 predicted proteins | sample BB_4_MG_FD_140325 | JGI IMG/M metagenome (GOLD analysis project Ga0193953, IMG submission 140325) | Microbial mat bacterial communities from the Broadkill River, Lewes, Delaware, United States - BB_4_MG | ecosystem: Environmental > Aquatic > Freshwater > River > Microbial mats | place: USA... | reverse complement strand
TTTTATATTTTCTAATAAATCAAAATAAACATCCCAATAATTTTCTGTACTAGTCCACACTCTAACTGAATAGTTTACACAACTGTCAGCTAATTCTGATACTCTAATAAATATATCATGATCTTTATAAATTAATTCATTTAAATCTATAACTTCTTTAATACAAGTTTTAACATTATCGATTTCAGCATCATAACTTACTCCTACAGTTAGATCAACCCTTCTTTTAGAATAGGCTGAATAATTTTTTATTGAACCTCCGGTGATAGAGCTATTTGGTATTAATATCTTCTTATTATCAGGAGTTTTTAATGTTGCCATAAATACTCCTATTTCTTCTACTACTCCACTATGACCTGCCGTTTCAATATAGTCTCCTATTTTAAATGGTTTAAATGTAACAATCATTACCCCGCTCGCAAAATTTGACAAATTCCCTTGTAGCGCAAATCCTATAGCTAGTGTTGCTGCTCCTAAAATTGCAACAAAAGAACTCGTATCTACATTAAACGTCTTAAGTATTGCTATTATAAGTAAAAACATTAAAACAAATTTAATAATCGATGTTAAGAATCCTTTATAAATATTCTCAATAGATTGTTTTTCCAAAAATTTTTCAGTCCATTTTATAAGTTTATTAATAATAAATTTACCTATAAAAAATATCAATAACGCTTTTATTATCATTATTCCAATTAACTGAATATTAACACTTCCTATATACATAAACATCACTCCTTTATTTTATATATACTACGCCCCACTTTATATTAAACATATATATTTATTGTTTTAAAAACCATTCTCCAAAAATTTTAATACTTGGTTCCGTAAGTTCTGCATGAAATGGTATAACCTCTATTATATTTTTAAGTTCTTTCTTAGCAGAAGCAATTTTACCTCTATTTGAAGTAACAAACACTATTTCTCTTTTCTTCATTTTTTAATTTCTCCTCTTGTTTTATTAAATTGCAAAACAATAATTATACTGCTAAACATTGCTTAATTATAACATTCAATTTATAATTAAATAAATACTATTTTGGAGGTGTCCTTTGGAATTAAATAAGAAAAATATAATAAAATTATTATTAATTATTTTTATATCAATTTTATTATTTACAACTATACAAAACTATAACGCCTTTTTAAGTTCAGTTTCAAAAATTTGGAAAACTCTTTTGCCTTTTGTTACTGGTTTATGCATAGCGTTTATTCTAAATATTCCAATGAAATTTTTTGAAAATAAGCTCTTTAAATCTAAAAACAAAAAACATAAAATTAATTTTAAAATTAAACGTCCAATTTCTTTAATCTTAAGTCTTCTTTTATGTATATCTATTTTCACCTTGTTTTTTACTTTAATTGTACCTGAAATTAAGAATACAGCAACTTCTTTTGCTTCACAAATTCCATCTTATGCAACTAAATTAAGTGTATGGGCAAATGATTTATTTAATAAATATAATTTATCTACAGATTTATTAGATCAATTTGAGGTCGATTGGTTTTCAATAAGTAAATCCTTAACTGAAAAATTTTCTCAAGGCGGTTCTACTGTACTTAATGGTGCAATTGGTTTTACTTCAAGTATTTTTAAAGTACTATTTTCATTTTTATTGGGCTTAATTTTTTCAATATATTTATTAAGTTCAAAAGAAAAACTTATTAGGCAATCAAAAAAAATCTTATATTCAATTTTTGCAGAAAAAAAAGCAACTAGAATTATTGAAGTTGCAAAAATATCCAATGATATATTATATAAATTTGTCACAGGGCAATTTACAGAAGCTCTTATTTTAGGCTCATTATGCTTTATAGGCATGAAAATATTTAGAATTCCATATGCCCTAACAATTGCATCTATGATTACTATAACCGCTCTTATACCAGTAGTAGGAGCTTTAATAGGAACTATTGTAGGAGCCTTGTTAATTCTAACAATTTCACCTATTAAATCACTTACTTTTATTATTTTTATTCTAATACTTCAGCAAATTGAAGGTAACATAATTTATCCTAAAGTTGTTGGAAGTTCAATTGGTTTACCTGGAATATGGGTGCTTTTCTCTGTTACGGTAGGTGGCAGTTTATTTGGTGCTATTGGAATAATTGTTAGTGTACCACTTTGTTCAATTCTATATTGTTTAATAAAAACATGGGTTAATTCAACTCTTAAAAAAAGAAATATTAATAAAGCTTTATTTAAATAGAAACTCTTTTTAGAGTTTCTATTTATCTATAAGTATTCATTTATATAGTCTATTAAATCAGACACCTTCTTAAGTTCCGTGTTTTTTTCGATATTTACATCATATTCTTCTTCTACTTCTTCGAATATATTTTCTATATCCTCATCATTTAAATACAAATCATCTTTTAAATATAAATCCAACTCTAAATTATCTATGCTAATATTTAAATACTCAGCAATTATTCTTAAAATAGTTTCTCCCATCTTTATCCTCCTAAAAAGTTATATTATAAAAACAACAAAATAATAATTTAAAACTATCACTTTCTCTACTTACTATTAATTAATCTATTATATTCATCACTTAATAATTTTTCTTTTATTTCTTCACCCCATTTTGGAAATTCGTTTTTACTATACGCTATTATTAATCCTATAATAGGGGATAAAACATTACTTAACTCTATTTCAGTTTTATTTATATCCCCATATTCGCCTAAAAAAACATTTTTCATCTCATTATTGAATCCATACAATACATTACTTATATCCAAATATTTAAATCCTACTCCCATTAAATTGTAATCAAACATATATGCATTATCTTTTATATTTGAAATTATCAAATTTCCATAATAAAAATCATTATATGTTATTGTTTTATTATTTTTTAAATATTCCTTTGAATTTTCAATTTTTTCTTTTATTTTATTCCAAAAAGAATAATCATTATTTCTTATTTTACTCATTAACATCATTAAATTTTCGCTACTCAGTAAATCTAATTCAGAATATAGGTAAATATCATTTTTAGATAAAAATATTTCTCCTTTATTATGAAGATTTCTATAATATTTTGCAATAGCTTTAACTATTTTTTTATCATTAAGATCCTCTTTTTTGGCCAATCTATATTCCTTATTATTATTTATATCTTCAAGCAACAATGATTTACTTGTTTGACCATATATATCAATTGTTTTAATTCCTAAACCTTTTAAGATATTATACCACCTGATTTCTCTTCTAAACTCTGAATTATAAAAATATTTGATTATATAACTTTTTTTATTGTCTAAAACTCTACAAACAATTATCCCCTCTTTATTTGACAAAACGTCAATAGATTTATCGCAAATACCATATTTAAATAGCTCTTTTTTTATATCTTCCATCCCATTCTCCTTTAATGAAATTTATTATATTTTACACTTATTTTCGTTATTTAAAAAGATGTTTTTCAAATAAAAAATATAAAGATCAATCACAAATTATAATATTCGTAATTGATCTTTATATTAAAAAAATAATTTATTTAATATTTATGATAAGCTAAAAACATTGGCTTTTTCTTTTTGATTTATAACTCTATTAATCCCCTTTGCTAAAGCTTCCATTTCAAAAGTTCCTGCAATTATTTCAACCGGTGCAATAAATTCAACTCTTTTTGTAATTTCTGTTGTAAGTTCTTTTGAATGAGCCATTCCACCAGTTAAAATTATTTTATCTATCTCTCCATTAACAACTGGTGCAAGTGATGAAATGTCTTTAGATAATTGCACTACCATAGCATCAAAAATCATTTTAGCGTATTTATCCCCTTTATTAATCATTTCAATAACATCAGTTAATTTATTAGTGCTTAAATAAGATAAAAAGCCACCTTCACCCTTTAGTTTTCTTTGCAATTCTTTTTCTTTAAATTTTCCTGAATAACATAATTTTACTAATTTTCTGCAAGGAACTTTCCCAGATCGTTCCGGTGAAAAGCTTCCTTCATCATCACCAACAAAGTCTAATATTTTGCCATTTTTAACTAAATTAGCTGTGACTCCGCCACCTAAATGAGCCACTATATATGTGCTTTCAAAAACATTTTTTTTATCCCGTCTAGCTTGTTCAATACTCACAGCTCTGCTATTTAATACATGTGTTAAAAAAGGGCGCTCAATTTCTTTTAATCCTGTAATCTTTAATTTTTCATCTGGTTTACCACATCCACATACCGCATCATAAATATATGCTTTTATTCCTTTTTTGCTTTCTTTAATTAGTTCATACGCTATAACTGGCGACAAATTAGCTGGATGATTTGCATTAGCTTTAATTGAGGCTTCAACAAAATCCTCATTAATTTCATATGCTCCACTCTCTATTTGCCCAACTACTCCAGCTCTCGCTGCTATTCCGTCTAAATCGTCAATTTCAATATTCTGTGAATGTAAATAATTAAGTATTGCCTTTTTCCTAAAATCTTTTTGACTATCAACATTCGGATAAATTGCTAATTCTTCAGATGAATGTTCTATATTGATAGAGTGTCTTTCATTTTCTCCATCAAATAGTGCAACTTTTGTAGATGTTGAGCCAGGATTAATAACTAATATTAAATTTTCTTTCACAAATACCTTCCTTTCAATATAAATTACATCAATTCCATACCTTTATATAGAGCTTTTATATTTCCTTCAACATATTGTGGTTTTACATTAGCTTTTATAATACTCTCCCAATCCATATCCATAAGTCCCATAGTCTTTATTAGTGCCCCTAAAAGAACTACATTAGTAGCTTTAGGATTACCTAAATCCTTAGCAATTTTCGTTGCATCTAAAACTGTCGCATCTACTTTTTCATTAATTTCAGGTATTATTCCTTCTGGATAATCTGCACTTCCTGCTAAAATTGGTGCTGATGGCAATCTATAATTATTTAATATAACTTTTCCTGTAGGTTTTAAATATTCAAGCCACCTGTATGTTTCCATTTCTTCGAAAGAAACCAATAAGTCTGCCTCTGCATATCCTATAGTAGGCGCATAAACTTTATCACCAAATCTAATTTGAGTTGATACGCTACCACCTCTTTGACTCATTCCATGAATTTCACTCATTTTAACATCATATCCACTTTCTAATAAACCGTAAGTAAGAAGTTTACTAGCTAAAATTGTTCCCTGTCCACCTACTCCAACTAATAGTATGCTTTTGCTTTCATTCATTCTAGTCACCCTCCCTACTTATTATTTTTAACTTCATGTATTGCATCTTTAGGACATATTTGTGCACAAGTGCTACATCCCAAACACATTGTATCGTCAATACTTGCTTTATTAGTTTCTTTATCAAATCTTATAGCTGGACATCCGCATTTAGTACACATTCTACAGCCTATACACTTATCTTTGTCGATTTCAAATTTAGTAAAATAGTCTCCAAATTCATTTATATCACTCTTAGACATTTTTTTAAGTGCACATGGCCATCTTGAAATGATAACTGATGGTTCTTCTAAGTTTAATGCCCACTCCAAGGTTTTATTTAAATCTTCCATATCGAATGGATTTAAAGATTTAACATGTTTAATTCCTAATGCTTTAACTATTAATTCAATATTTGCTTCTGGAGCTTCTTCTCCTATAGCATTATATCCAGTCCCTGGATGATCCTGATGGCCTGTCATTCCTGTTATTCTGTTATCTAATATAACTGTTACCGTCTTGCTTTTATTATATACAACATCTAACAATCCAGTCATTCCTGAATGAAAGAATGTCGAATCCCCAATAACACTAACCGCTTTTTTCTGAATACCATATGTTTCAAATGCCTTTGCCATACCATGCCCACCACTAATACTTGTTCCCATGCAGATAATTGTGTCTACTGCACTTAATGGAGGTACTGCTCCTAATCCATAGCATCCAATATCGCCAGAAACCACAATATCTTTTCTTTTTTGTAATTCATAAAACACAGGTCTATGTGGGCATCCTGCACATAATGCTGGTGGTCTTGGAACTATTTTTTCTTTATTTGTTTTAATTTTATCTTCTTCTATATTTAAAAATGCGCTTTTTAATATTGCTACACTTAATTCCCCTATATTAGTAAGTTTCTCTCTTCCTATACATTCTATCCCATTTGCTTTTAATTGTTCTTCCATATATGGTTCTATCTCTTCAATTACATATAATTTATCCACTTTATTTGAAAATTCTTTAATTCTATCAATAGGTAACGGGTAACTAAATCCAACTTTAAAATATGAAGCAGAATCTCCAAATGTTTCTTTGGCATATTGATAAGATATTCCACTTGTAACAACACCTATTTTAGTATCATTTATTTCTTCTATATTAAATTTGCTTTTATTTGAATATTTTTTTACATTTACTAATTTTTCTTCTAATTCAACTCTTAATTTTTTTGATACCGCTGGCATTGTAGTATATTGCCAAATATTCTTTTTATATTCTTTTACCTCTACTTCTTCTCTTTCTCCTAAAGAAACAATTCCCTTGCTATGACATATTCTAGTTGTCATTCTAAAAATAACTGGCATCTTAAACATTTCACTAACTTCTATAGCTTCTTTAATCATATCTTTACACTCTTGACTATCCGAGGGTTCAAACATAGGTATTTTTGCAGCTTTTGCATAATATCTATTATCTTGTTCTGTTTGAGATGAATGAATACCAGGTTCATCTGCAGTAACTATAACTAATCCCCCATTTATTCCTGTATATGCAACCGAAAACATTGGATCTGCAGCTACATTCATTCCTACTTGTTTCATTGATGCAAATGCCCTTCCTCCAACTATGGAAAAACCAATTGTAGATTCTAATGCAACTTTTTCATTAGGAGCCCATTCAGAAACAATATCTTCTTTATAATTTCCCGCAATATTTTCTAATATTTCAGTACTTGGAGTTCCAGGATATGCCGCGGCATACTTTATTCCTGCCTCAAACACTCCTCTAGCAACTGCTTCATTTCCTGTCATTAATTTCTTCATTAATATCATTCCTCCATAATATTTTTACACCCATTCGCAATATTACTTTTTTTAAGATTATCAAACTATTAGTTATATGTCAATTTATAAAAGAACTCCTAATATTAATAAATGTTGCCGTTTTAATATATAAAAAACAGCAACATCTCATTTATCACATACCTCTATCTAAAAATCGTTTTAATGATTCACTTTTAGGATTATTAAAAAAAGCATTTGCTTCTCCACTTTCAAATATAATTCCATCTTTTATAAACATTCCATAATCGCCTATTTCTCTTGCAAATTTCATTTCATGGGTTACTAAAATTAGCTGTTTATTATTTCTTTTTAATTCCTTTATTGCATCTAATACTTCATATGTTAAATCTGGATCTAATGCAGATGTAGGTTCATCTAAAAACATTACCTCGGGGTTTAATGCAAATGCCCTTGCAATTGCAACCCGTTGCTTTTGACCACCTGACAACTGATTAGGTTTCTTATCTTTATGTTCTTCTATTTTAAATTGCTCTAATAATTTATACCCTCTATTTATTGATTCAGATTTTGAAAAATTATGAACTTTTTCTAAAGGAAGTGCAATATTATCTATCGCACTTAGATGAGGAAATAAATTAAATGCTTGAAATACCACTGCCATTTGCTTTCTATATTCTCTTATATCTTTATGCGATTTAGGAAGGATATGATTATTTAGTGTGATTTTCCCACTATCTGGATCTTCTAATCCAGCTAATATTCTTAATAAAGTTGACTTTCCTCCACCCGATGGTCCAATTATTACAATCGCTTTTGCATTAGATACAACTCCTGTTAAATTATTTAGCACAACTTGATTGCCATAATTTTTGCATACATTTTTAAACTTAAGTTTCATAATGATATTTCCTTTCAAGTTTTTTTGATAAAATTGAAATTGGTATAGTTATTGTCAAATATAATATTCCTAACAATGTTAAATTTTCAAAAGTATGAAAATTCAACGAATCAATTTCTAAAATATTCATAGATAACTCACTTACTGCAATAACTGATAACAAAGACGAATCCTTTATTAGTGTTGACAATTGACCAGTTAATGCCGGTAATATTCTTTTAATTACTTGCGGAAATATTACATATCTATATTTTTGAAATATTGTGAATCCTAGTGAATCAGCAGATAAATGTTGACTCATAGAAATACTTTCAAGTCCCCCTCTAATAATTTCTGTAACATATGCGCCTGAAAAAACAGCCAAAATAATACATCCTAATATATATTTATTATTTAGTCCAAATGCAGTAGCAATAATAAAATAAAAGAAAAATATTTGAATTAAAAATGGCGTTCCTCTTATTAATTCAATATAAAACTTACTAAAATACTTTAATATCATATACTTACTTCTTTTAAAAATTGCCATTACTGTGCCAATAATAAGCGCCCCTATCATAGAGAAAATACCTATCATTAAAGTAGTCGCATATGCTTTTATGATTTTATTTTTATATGGTAATATGCTACTAAAATCAAATTTATAATTTATCTTATATACTGAAAATATAAATATAAGTGCTAATATAACAAAAGCACTTAATCCATTAAAACTTTTTATTAACTTAGATGTATTTTTATCCTCTACAAATATCTTTCTAAAAGTTTTATTCATTATTTATCCTTTCTTATTTGAAGAAAAATGGGATATTCATTTCATCAAATATCTTTTTTTGTTCGGCTAAATATTTTTTTGCTAATTTATCAAAACCCTCATTTTTCCTATAATCATCAATAAATTCATTAACTTCTTTTAACATTGCCTCATTTTCTTTATCAATTGCAATTCCCCAACTTTCAACATCCTCTTGAAAAGGTAATAAATACGCTCTAGTAGTATCCTTATTGGCCTGCCAATTTTTAAGAATTGTCATTTGATCATAAATAAATGCATCTGCTCTTCCCTGTGAAACTTCTAATACACAAGCACTTTCTTTTTCAAAAACAACAATCTCTGCATCTTTTAAATATTCTGTTGCATAGATATGTCCCGTTGTTCCTTTTTTAACTGCTATTTTCCTGCCTTTTTGATTTAAATCTTCCATTGTAATAACAGGAGAATTTTTATAAATCAATAATGATAAATAAGATGATGCATATGGTTTAGAAAAATTAACAACTTCTCCTCTTTTTTCAGTTATAGTCATGGATGAAATTATTAAATCAATTTTACCCGTCTGTAAAGCTGGTATTAGACCATTAAAAGCCATGTTTTCAATTACAATTTCTTTCCCCAAAAATTTTCCCAAATCATAAGCCATATCTACACTTATTCCTGTAGGATTCCCATCATTATCTGTCATTTCAAATGGCGGATATGCTAATTCCATTCCCACTACTATTTTTTCTTCCTCTTTATTACTACAAGAAACATTTAATAATAAAACTACAATAAATAAAAAAGCATACAATTTCTTCTTCATCTAATCCTCCCTAAAACATTGATTTGATAACTCAGATATTGTATACCCCAATATATTTAATTTCCACAATTTATAAAATATTTTTTATTCTATTTACCAACTTTTCATCAAATAAATCGTTTGATACCATATTGTCGATTATTTCCCAAGCATTTTTAGATTTCATTGCCCCTCTATATGGTCTTTCTTCTGTTAATGCCTGATATACATCACAAATAGCCATAATTCTCTCTTCTTCAGAAAAATCTTTTTCAGTTAATTTTTCAGGATAACCTTGGCCATTTTTTCTTTCATGATGATTTGCAGCCCACGAAGCAAAAGTTTTTAAATTTGGAATTTGTTCCAATATTATTTTTGTGTAATAAGCATGCGTATTAATTATAAATCTTTCCTCTAATGTCAATGCACCTGGTTTATCCAAAAGTTTATTTGGAACAGCCATTTTCCCTAAATCATGCAAAAGAGCCGCCGCATACATTGCTTTTTGTTTATCTTTATCATAACCAAATTTTTCTGTTACCAATAATACTTTATCCGCCAGTCCTCTTGAATGCATATGTGTAAAAGGACTTCTATTATCTATCATTGCGGCAAATACTTCTGCAAATCTAATAAAATCATCCGTAGATAAATCAATTGTATCTTGATTAAATTCTCTTCTTAAAACAAAATCAAAGTCCTTCCATTGATAATCAAGCCAAAATCTATCGGTTTCAATAATTGATAAAAATGCATTTCCTATTTCTAAATCGAACCAAGTATTTAAATGCATTTCAACCCATTTTTTTGCCATTTCTTTTAATTTATAATACGGTTCATTCTTTAAGTAAAAAAGAATATCAAACTGATCTGCAATATGAATAATTCTAGATTCTATTGGTATTTCTTTACCTTTCAATCCAAATGGTCCAGATCCATCTGTATGCTCATGATGATATAAAATCCAATCTGCACTTTTTGAGGTTAAAGGCAATTGACTAACCAATTTTTTACCTTCTTTACAGTGTTTAATTAATTTATCACTTGCATTTATTGCATCTAAATTTATATCTCCAACTCCAATATCGTGTAATAATGCACTATGGAAAATATCCATAGTTCTACTATTCTCAATTTTAAGTTTTTTGCATAATTGAAGTGAAATATATCCTACATGTTTTGAATGTGATATATATCTTCTTTCTGCCAAATCAAGTGCTACGGAAAAAGCCATAAGCAATAAATTTTTATTTATCTTCATAAATTTCTCCTTTATCTGAGTTTATTATATTCCAGTTTTTTTATTGATTTTGCTCTATCACTTAAAAAACAACTATTATTCTCGTCTAACCAATAATCTTCCTCTGTAAAAAAATAAACCAATTGATTATTCCACTCTGGAATTTCTTTTGATGAATTAGATTCAATTGCATAAGTGGATGGATAAAAAATATTATATTCCCCTTGTTTTATACTCTTACCAAGTGAATGATACCTACCTACAGCTGAGCCAGCGCCATGTCCATGAAAGCCTAGCGGATGAGTATAAACTTGTGCCTTTATATCTAATTTATTAGTTCTATTTAATACTTCTTTTAGCACTTCATTTCCGCAATTTCGTTTATTTAATAACTCACAAATCAACGATTGCACCTTTAATGCTTCTTTAAATCCTTGCTCAAAAGATTTTGGCATTTTTTTAAAACCCTCTAAATAATATAATCTTTGGACATCTGTATTTAATATATTTGATACTCCAAAATCAACATGTATTAAATCTCCATCTTTAATATCACAATTAAAATTTCTACTCTTTTTTAACCCCATTCTTTGAATACATACATCAGGCTTAAACCAAAGACTATAGCCCTTTTTCTTAGCCAATCTAACTAATTCATATTCAATATCATTTGTATTTGTATACTTATAAATGTTATTAAATACTTCATCTAATATTAACTCTGTATCTTTTGATAAAATTTGATAGTATTCTTTTTCGAATCTATGTCTAGTAGCCATTACTCTAGTTGACAATAAATCACTACTTACAAATTTTATATTTATTTTCTTTGTTAATTTATCTAATATTTTAAAATGTGAATAAGATAATCCACTATTTATTGAAGTAATATCTGAAATTTGTAGTGAAATTTTAGATATATTATGTATGTTACATATATTCTGAACAAAATCATCTAAATCCATATTATCTTTTAAATAAATATATGGTGAATTACTTGAATCAATTTTATTTATACTATATGCATAAAATCTATTATCTTTTAATATCATCATATACGCAGATACACCTCTTGAATGATAATCAAAATATCCCGACAAACTTCTAAATAATGGATCTTCATTATATTCAGATGAAGTAATTAACCACGCCTCAACATTTTCAGCAATCATAGCTTCTTTTACTATACAATTTACCCTATTAAATAATATTTGATTCCATAATTTTTCTAAATTATGCTCATTCATAATAACTCCTATCTTATTAATTCTCCATTTTCTGCAAATCTAAGTTCAAATCCTCTTGGATAAACAAACTCATCAACTTTTGTAGTTTTAGATAATATGCCTCTAGCTAGTTGTCCATTCTCATAAAATGCAACTGGTTTATTTTTTTCTAATTGCAATATTCCATATTTTGTTTCATAATCAAATCCATTATTTAATATTCCATATCTTATAAATCCTGAATCAAAAAAGAAAGTTCTTTCTCCACTTTTAATAAATAATGGTTTGTCTTGAATTTGAAATGTCAATAGGTGCGCTGGATACCCCCATGCAATATTCCAATTTTTATGAAATCCTATATCCCCTTCATCATAAAACATATGCCTTTCATTTTCATGCGGTTTCCAAAGAACTTCTTCTTCTCCTAATGGATACTTAGAAATATCTTGTATACTTAACATTCTTGGAACTCCATTTTCATAATATGCAATTCTTCCGCCC
>Ga0193953_1001189_pt1 | contig 12407 bp, 8 predicted proteins | sample BB_4_MG_FD_140325 | JGI IMG/M metagenome (GOLD analysis project Ga0193953, IMG submission 140325) | Microbial mat bacterial communities from the Broadkill River, Lewes, Delaware, United States - BB_4_MG | ecosystem: Environmental > Aquatic > Freshwater > River > Microbial mats | place: USA... | reverse complement strand
TACCCAATTAATTTTGGACATCCTATTTTTGTCAAATATTCCATAATATTGGAACTTCCTAAAGATTACACTGTCGAAGGGAAGCCAAAAAATACGATTCTTAAGCTTCCTGATAATGGAGGTTCATACTACTACCAAGTTAATAACATGGGAAATAAAGTAATGATTACATCTAAATTTAATATCGGAAAATCGCAATTTCAATCATCCGAATATGATTTTCTAAAAAAATTCTACAATCAAATAATTACTAAAGAAAACCAAGTATTGGTTCTAAAAAAGGTTGATCCCACTGCCATAAAATAATTGCTAAATATTATAAGCAGTTATGGATTAGTGGAAAAAGAACCGTTTTTCAGGACTATTCACAACTAAAAAAGAAGAAGGCTATCTAAAATAGATAGCCTTCTTTATTTTGAACAGTGTTATGTTTAATACTCAAACTTTCCGAATTCACTCTCAATAGTTAGTTTTTTACTATCAGAGGCTTCAACTCGTCCAACAATCTTAGCATCCACATTAAAGCTTTTCGAAATCTCGATAATATCTTTTGCAATTTCAGCAGGTACATAGAACTCATAACGATGCCCCATATTAAACACTTTATACATCTCAGCCCAATCTGTTCCACTTTGCTCTTTAATTAGCTTGAACAATGGAGGCACATCAAACATATTATCTTTTACGATATGAAGATTGTCAACAAAATGTAGAACCTTTGTTTGTGCTCCACCTGAACAGTGAATCATACCGTGAATTTGAGAACGAAATTTATCTAAAGCCACTTTCACAATTGGAGCAAAAGTACGAGTCGCAGATAAAACCAATTTACCAGCATCCAAATCAGTACCTTCAACAGCATCAGTCAACTTACAATTTCCTGAATACACCAGCTCCTCTGGAACTGCTCCATCGAAACTTTCTGGGTATTTTTCAGCAAGATACTTAGAGAAAACATCATGACGAGCAGAAGTCAATCCATTAGATCCCATTCCTCCGTTATAACTCTCTTCATATGTTGCTTTACCAAATGACTCCAAACCAACGATAACATCACCCGCCTGGATTTTTTCATTTGTGATAACATCCTTACGTTTCATACGACAGGTAACTGTCGAATCAACGATGATTGTACGAACTAAATCACCCACATCAGCCGTTTCGCCACCCGTTGAATAAATATTCACTCCTAGATCACGATACTCTGCTAGCAACTCTTCAGTTCCATTAATAATTTCAGAAATAACTTCACCTGGAATCAGATTTTTGTTTCGGCCAATTGTCGACGAAAGTAAAATGTTATCAACAGCACCTACGCAAAGCAAATCATCAAGATTCATAATGATAGCATCCTGCGCAATACCTTTCCAAACCGATAAGTCACCTGTTTCTTTCCAGTACATATATGCTAAAGCCGATTTTGTTCCTGCTCCATCAGCATGCATAATATTACAATATTCGTCGTCACCAGTAAGATAATCAGGTATCACCTTACAAAAAGCCTTTGGATAAAGTCCTTTATCAATATTTTTTATTGCATTATGCACATCTTCTTTCGATGCGGAAACGCCTCTTAAATTGTATCTTTCGTCTTTTCTCATGGTTGGATAGTAGTAAAAAAAGCGTTCCGCTTGGCAGAACGCTTTTGTTATTTTTTTGCCGTCGTAAAGTTAGTATTTTTTCTTTTTAACGAAAGCCCTATTTTTCAACTATCTATTCCCCTTTTTTTGTTTTTCTAATCTTTCTATTTTGATTTCCGTTCTTCTATTCATCTGCATAGCAACTTCTTTCTGTTTTTCGTCAACCAGTTTATAAATAAAAGCTTTACTTAGTACATCACCCACTTTTAGAAATGAGTGCTTACTCTGACCTTCTTGCTTGACAACCCAAGGCTTAGTTTCACCAAAACTTAGTGCTTTCAAACGAATAGGATCAACCCCTTGCTCAACCAAATAATCAACACAAACCTGTGCTCTTAATTGCGACACACTGTCATTTACCGACTTAGGACCAATATAATCGGTATGTGAGCTTAATTCAATTACAATATCAGAATGCGTTTCCATAGTTTCAACAATTTCATTTAAGGCACCCTTTGCCTCATCTGTTAACACCCACTCATTAAAACCAAACAATACATTTTTTAATCGTATTGGTACACCAATACCTTTAAGTTCAAAATTTAGATCCAGATCTAATTTCTCATTCTGACTACCAGCTTCAATAACTTTCGTTTCTGTTAAGAAATCATCCCCTGATACGGTAATCGTATATTTCGTATCTGCATGAATTGGTAATTTAAATTTACCATTGTCATCTAATACGATTCCCGATTTATCTCCCTTATCTGATTCTACACGAACTCTAACTCTCTTTCCTGCCAATCCTTCATCAAAATTGACTTTCCCTTCAAAGAGTCCAATTAACATCGAGTCAACTTTCATCTTCTCAAAAGAAAAGATATCATAATTCCCTTTATTTCGTGAGGAAGCAAACAAACCTTTATTTTCTCCCGCTTGAAAGACAATACTGAAATCATCAGCTTCAGAATTCATTGGATATTTCAAATTTTCAACATCCCAAACATCAAATCGAGGTTTAGCTACATACAAATCTAAACCACCCATTCCTTCTAATCTATCAGATGCAAAATACAGCATGCCATTATCTCTCATATAAGGAAATATCTCATCTTTATCGGTATTAATATCACCTCCCATATTGACTGGACTTCCCCATTGGCCTTCTTCTAATTTCACCATCCAAATATCATTCCCTCCATAGCCACCGTCCATATCGGAAGCAAAATACATGGTTTCTCCATCATCTGAAATAGAAGGGTGACCAACTGAAAGAGAATCTGGAACAATATCTATCTTTTGCATCTCTCCCCATTCATCACCTTGCATGGCAATACTATAAATCTTTGTTCCTCTATCTTTCTTATCTACTTTTCGAGAAGAGGTAAAGTATAAAACACTTTTCTCAGCATCTAAACAAGCTGCGCCATCATTAAAAACTGAATTCACACTATCGCCCAAACTAACAGGACGCCGCCAAACAAATTCATCTTTAATTATTATTTTAGAATCATAAACCTGCCCTCTTTTATTTTTAATATCCCTTTTTACCTCATTTGTGTAATCTGAACGAAAAAGATTAGAATATTTAACACCAGTTACACCGTCTATTTTTGCACCTAAACTCCCCTTCCTAGTACTCGTGAAAACAACAATATTGGTATCTCTATTCAAATAAAAAGGTGCAAATTCGCTAGCCCGGGTATTAAACTTAGTCATAGGTTTAATAATATAAGCTTGTGGATTTTCCTTCCATTCTTTCATTCTCTCAAAAACACCAACTAACCTCTCTTCATCGCCTCTTAAATCTTCAGGAACATAAAGCTTATATATTGAGAAATTCTCAGCAGCACTCTCCATGTTTCCATTTTTAATCTCAACCTGAGATAGATGAATTAAAGCTTCAGGAAATGAATCTCTACGTCTAATGGATTTCTTATACCAGCTAGCCGCTTTCCTTGGCTCATTTATTTTCTCAAAGCTTAATCCTGCTTTAAATGCCATATCCGATTTAAAATCATGATCCTTTGATTTATTATAGGCTTTGTCAAAATATGATTCTGCTTTATGATATAGCCCTTTATCAAACATCACATTACCTTTTTTCTTATAATATTTGGGCGAGCAGGCAATACAAAACAACAAACAAAGGCCTAGAACAGTTCCGATTAAAATCCTCATATTAATACTAGTATAGGTTTTCAAATTTAAATTAACTTCCTATTTTAGGAATTCCTGCTAAAGATACAAAAGCAGATAAGCTTTCCACTTATATTAAGTATATTAATATTGATAACCACTTCTAATTGCTATTTATTGTGTAAAAAATAAAGATTAAATTATTTCGCGTCCAAACAAAAAGAGAGCTCCATCCTGGAGCTCTCTTTTCACTTTTACCGAATAATTTGTAAAAAAGAATTAGTTATTAAACAACAATTCTCTGTATTTTGGTAATGGCCACATTTCATTATCAACAACCAATTCCAGTTTGTCGATATGATACCTAATATCGTCTAAATAATGGCACACATTTTTATCGTATGCATAAGCTGACTCAGTTGCATCTTCGATAAGGTTACATTTTTTACGTGCTGCAACCATTGCTTTAACCTTAGCTTTAATAGCAGAAATATGAGATGAAATTTGTTTAATCAAATCTTTTCGAGCACCAGCTAATTCTTCAAACTCACTATTCGTGAAGATATCTCTCAAGCCTTGTACATTTTGAATTAATTTAGTTTGATAAGCAACTGCTACAGGTACAATATGATTGATTGCTAAATCTCCCAGAACGCGAGATTCAATCTGAATCTTCATTGTAAACTTCTCCATTTCTACTTCAACACGAGCTTCAAGTTCTTTCTCAGTCATCACACCGCTACCAACTAATGCATTTCTTGCTGCAGAATCTAAATATTTCGAAATTGACTCGGGTACACTTGTAATATTTGTCAAACCTCTTTCTTTCGCTTCTTCAACCCAGCTATCCGAATAACCATCGCCGTTAAAACGAATTGGCTTCGATTCAATAATCATTTTCTTCATCACCTGGAAAATAGCTTCATCTTTCTTAATACCTTCTTCAATTAAGAAATCAACTGCAGTTTTAAATTCGGTTAGCTGAACAGCAACAGCAGCATTTAATGCAGTCATTGCAGCCGCATTATTGGAACTGGAACCTACAGCACGGAACTCAAATCGATTTCCAGTAAATGCAAATGGTGAAGTTCTATTACGGTCTGTGTTATCAAGAATAATCTCAGGAATACGTCCGATACCCAACTTTAATGCTGTTTTCTCGTCTGGAGTCATCTTTCTTTCCCCAACCTCTTCCACAATTTTATCTAACATTTTAGAAACCTCATCGCCTAAGAATGCTGAAATTATAGACGGAGGTGCCTCATTGGCACCCAAACGGTGACTATTAGAAGCTGTCAAGATTGATGCTCGTAATAAGTCTTGATTTTTAAATACGGCCATTAAAGTGTTCACGACAAAACAAAGGAACTGAATGTTTCCTTTTGGGTTTTTACCTGGAGCTAAAAGAACGACACCTGTATCAGTGCCCAATGACCAGTTATTGTGCTTTCCTGAGCCATTGATACCTGCAAATGGTTTCTCGTGAAACAACACTCTGAATTTATGATGACGTGCAATCTTCTTCATAACATCCATCAGTAACTGGTTGTGGTCATTAGCTAGGTTAGCTTCCTCATAAATAGGAGCCAACTCGAACTGACTCGGTGCCACCTCGTTGTGACGCGTCTTTACAGGAATTCCCAATTTATGACATTCCAACTCCAACTCCATCATGAAATTTGTTACACGCTCTGGGATTGATCCGAAGTAATGGTCATCTAACTGCTGATCTTTTGATGAAGAATGCCCCATTAAAGTTCGTCCTGTTAAAGCCAGATCTGGTCGAGCCTGATACAATGCCTCATCAATTAAGAAATACTCCTGCTCCCAACCAAGATTGGTATGAACCTTAGTTACATTCTTATCGAAATACTGACAAACTGCAACAGCTGCCTCATCAACAGCAGCTAATGCCTTAAGTAATGGTGTTTTATAATCAAGAGCCTCACCTGTATAGGAAATAAATACCGTTGGAATACAAAGCGTTGTTCCGACAATAAAAGCAGGTGAAGACACATCCCAAGCTGTATAACCTCGAGCTTCGAATGTCTGACGAATACCACCTGATGGGAAAGAAGACGCATCAGGCTCTTGTTGTGTTAACAAATCTCCTGAAAAATTCTCGATCATATGTCCACCGTCCCCATAATCAATAAAACCATCGTGCTTTTCAGCAGTCCCATCGGTTAATGGCTGAAACCAGTGCGTGTAGTGTGTCACTCTGTTTTCAATAGCCCACGCTTTCATACCTGCAGCAACTCCCGAAGCCATTTTTCTGTCGATGGCACCACCATTTTGGTTAGCATCCATAACGGCCTTAAAGGCTTCTTTTGACAAATATTTTCTCATAGAGTCTGTATTAAATACAAGATCTCCATAATAATCAGTCACCTTGTTAGAAGGCAAGCATATTTCCTTAGGAACTCTAGATAAAAGCTCAGTTAGAGCCTGAAAACGAATAGTAGACATGGTTGTTTGGTTTATAAGTTAGAACAAGGGGCTTTATTACTAAAAAACATGTTTTTTTAGAGATACACCCCCTTAAGATCACCCTACAAAGATGAGAAAAAGATTTTGTCCAGCAAAATATATTTAATTCCAGAGGGGTACCTCCGAAACAAATACCGTAAAACACAAGGCAACCCCCTCCAAAAGGAGGGGGCTGTCAGAAAAAACAAAGTTTTAAAAAAAAATGAAAACTTTCTGCAGTCTTGTTTAAACTATTATGGGCATCCTATTATTTAAGTGAAGCATCACAAGAAAGAGCCTATGGAATACTGAGGTATACATTTAAGACGTTTTGAAATGAATTCTTAAGTTTTTATCGAGACTATATTCGAAACCAAATAAAGAAAGCAATCTCTCTTTTATCAATACAGTTTAGCTTGCATCTAATAATCAACTGGGATATTCTTTGCTTTTTTTAAGATATAGTCTTTGACATCATTCTTTGAAGAAATCAAATCGTAAAATTCAGAAATATAGGCCAATAATTTAAGACGATTTTCCTTATCTAGTAATTCAAAATCAGAAATCAAACTTATTAATTCACCACGATGCTCATGAAAAGAGGCAAAGGCTGTTTCAAAATCTTCATCTGTCCATCGGTAACTCTTGTATCGACGTTTATATTTAGCTTCTTGATCAATCTGGGGGTCTGGAACAAAATACTCATGGTTAATTATTGCTGACCAATCGAAATCGTAAGGTACTGCAATAGGCAAGCTATGCTCATTTACCGACATCAAATCAACATTATGCAAACGAGGCACATCCCAATCACTATTCCCGATCATACATTGAAAAAGAGACAGAACAAGAATATTTGATCGTAAAACCTGATACTGTTTTATATTTCGAAACTTCAGTGATTCTCGACCAATACGTTTTGCTAAATGCGATTTATCTTCAATAAAAAAACCATATCGTTGTATTGTATCTAATCTCTTTACATCTATAAAATTAACTTCTGCCAAACGTACTTTATAACTATAATCTGTAAAAACATTATACATTTTATATATCAGATACTCCTCCAAAACATGCTGCTCATAATCACTCCTAAAACTCTGGCAATGGCTTACATATTTCAATTTATTCTGCCCTTGAAAAATGGTTCCTTCAACTTTCTCTTTATCAAATTTGAATCTTAGGGGAGGAAAATTACAAGTTTGTTTTCGTCGTCGAAAATTCCCTCTAGTTTTAAGCTTAACATCAATATCCCAAAGTATATTTGTAGGGTTCTTTATTGAAAATTTTGCATCATGATAAATTCTTTCATCCGACACATCATTAAGAAGACTTATATAATCTGCATGCAGATCAATATGAAGTGGTTTTTCTTTAAAAAAGAGGTCTCTATAGATTGTTGTATCATGCCCCTGGAAATTCGCAAGGAGATGAGAACTCAAGCCTAATAATATAAAAAGCAATAAGAATATAAATCGTTTCGTGTTCTTCATTTCCATTTTATCATTGTGGAAAAGAAAAGAGCCTTCACTATTATTTTATATACTCTTTCTCTCCATTTAATAAACAGCGATAAAATTTATCGCCTACTATCATTAATATTTGTGGTCGGAATTGCACATATCCCATAGGCACATTTAATGCACACAGTTTCTTCTGATACAAAAAGCTTATCTCTTCCAACTCGGTATGCCCAAACATGATTTGTTTAGCATCATAAAACTTCAAAACTTCATCAACTTCTGACTCTGTAATCTTTGGGTAGTATCTCGATTCCATCATATAACCACGATACCACAATGGGTTTCCAGGAAAATAAATCCTCTTTTTCAGATCCGCTACTGACATTGATTCAGCATTAAGTAAGCTATATCGAATATCTTCGTTAATTTGAGCAATTGATAGATTCTTCTTAACCACATCGTAGGACAAACCTCCATGAACAAAAAGTTTATCATTTATTTTCAAAACCGAATTTAGAGTTCGTAACCACCGACCTAAATCAGTATTACTTTTAAAAAAGTTATAGTAATTCATTAATAGCCGCTTGCTCAAATTTCTATACTTAGGAGCTATATAGCGAGAATCATTCATCAACACCATCACCTCGTGATTCCCCAATATCAGATGAACTCGACCTCCTTTACTACTCGCTAATCGGGACAATTTCCTAATAAAATACAATGCCTCAGTCACCTGATCTCCTCTATCGAAAATATCTCCTATGAATACCAAATGATTTTTCCCAAAAAGCCAATCTCCTTTTTTACTAATAATATGATTAGCTACTAAAAGCTTTTTCATTGTATCAAACTCACCATGAACATCACCAACAACCATTATCGAATCAACTCCAGCATATTCAGATCCATTTGGCTTTGGTTTCTTCTTTTTTAACCAATATCGATTTTTGTCACCGTATAAACCTTTAAACAATACAGAATCTTTCTTTATCTTAATTATTTTCTCCTTAACATCAATAGTATTACCAGAATGCTTATGTACAATGTACCACACTTTAACCTTACTGTCCCCTTGCCAAAAAAAATGAGGACCTTCAGTATAGTCGGCCAAATTAATCTTACTGACATCGCCAGAAAAAATCTTATCATAGGATGAAAAGGCTCCTGAACTTAGTTCCTTTTTCTCTTGAGCATTTACGCTTAACAAACTCAAAAGAAGACACACAAGCAGCAAGATTCTTCTAATCTTTATAGATGATTCCTTAAACCAAGCAATATTTATCAATCTCAATACCAAAACAAATAATCTCCTATATATCAATTAAATAATAAATTCAAGTCTTACAAGAACTGTCCACTAGAGTTACAAACAGTGTTCAAAAACGTACAACTAAAGAAATCCCTTTAGGATATATTTAGAGTGATACTACCTTCTGCAAGACAGTTGCCCCTAAATTCAGATGTCCTTTTTTTTGAACAACACACCAGCCACGCTTTTTCAACTCTTTCGAAATAGATGCATTAATCATGCCATGCCCTACCAATATAGCAGTTTCTTCCTGATTAGCAAGTTTTTCTAGATTGTCTGCCGAAAAGACAACACGCTCTTTAGCTTTTTTATAACTCTCAATTCCTTCATGATTAAAACCCAGCAGCCAAGCAATACGACTTACTCCTTTCCACAAGTCGAGTGGTAATTTCACAATGGAACTGGCATTTATAATCTTCAATTCAAACTCCCTAAAAACACGATCCGAAACTATTGTATAAGAATCTCCAAATAAACTTAAAGCCGTCTCTTGTGACCTAGGCAAACTCGAGCAATAAATTTGATGAGACTTTTTTAAATCAATCAGCACTTGATTTGAGTCAATTTCATGAATAGAAGCTTTATTATAATTCTCTATATACTCTTGAGCTTGATTAGAAGAGCTCAAAAATTCCTTTACCAGATCAGGTTTAGCATGACGAATCAAGTAGATCTGTAACATTCGCTGCCCCTTAAGTTTAAATTGTTTTTGCACAGTCTCATCAACCTCCTTAATTGTAGTAAATGGTAGGTACGTGCCTAACGATTGCGCGCAAGATGTTGCAATGGAGATTTGAATGATAAATATGATTTGGAGAATAGATTTTGACATATACGAAAATAACAAATCTAACCGAGATTTCAGTAACCTCTATAGATCACACTCAAGCTCAGGAAAGGTGATATTAAATTTTTGAAGTCTTCTGTGCAAGGCATTCCAATTTAGATTTAGAAGCTTAGCTGCTTGAGATTTATTATAGTCGCATTCTTTTAGAGCTCGAATAATAACTTCACGCTCAATTAAAGCTAAATCAAAACTTGCAGCTAAAGGCATTTGTATTTCTTTCTCACTTTCAAAATGAGGAAAATGATCTAAGTTTAATGTGTCACCTTGACAAAGTATAACGGCCCTCTCAATCAAATTCGATAATTCCCAAATATTTCCGGGATAGGTATATTCCATCAGCCTACCCTCTGTATATGGGTCGAAACGATGAATCGACTTTCGCATTTTCACCGAATAATGACGAATAAAATGATTCATTAATAAAGGAATATCCTCTTGTCTGTCACGAAGCGGTGGAATATATAACTCATAACCATTTAACTTTTGAAGCAAATCCATTCGGAAGTTTTTCTTCAGCCTCAAATCATCCAAACTTGCACTACAAGCTGAAATTAGACGAACATCAAAAGTTTTATATTTTCTGGAGCCAATCTTGGGATAGGTCATGTTCTGAAGAACAGAGTTTAATTTTGCTTGCTGATAAATTGACATCTCAACAATCTCATCTAAAAATAGTGTTCCTCCTTTGGCAACTTCAAACCAACCAAACTCATCATTGGGATTTTTTTCTGCAATTTCATTACAGCAACCAAAAAATTTCTTTTCAAATAAAGAGTCAGAAACCGACATCATATCAACAGCTTCAAAATGATTCCTTTCCCGAACACTTAAATCATGAATTCTTCTAGCAAAAGAGTCCTTGCACAAACCAATTTCACCAGTAACAACAACAGAAATACTATCATCTTTAGCCAATTCTTCCACAACAGACTTAACCTGTTGCATAGATTCACTACGATAATCAAACCCAATGGAATTTTCATTAGTAAACTTTTGTCTTAAAAAAGAATTATATTTTTTTATCTCAATATTCTTCTTTCTTAGTGAAACAAAGCTTTTTGCTCTCTCAATAGATATTTTCAGTGCTTTATACTCTACTGGTTTTTGTAAGAAATCTATAACACCCGAATCAAATGCTTCGACTATATACTCATCCTCAATACTACCACTAATCATGATAACATCAGTATCTGGACAAATCCGTTTTACCTTTTTCACAACTTCAAGACCATTCATTTCTGGTAAATTGAAGTCACAAATTAGGACATCTATTCTTTCTTTTATTAATAAATCCAAAGCCACAGATGGACTCAGTGCAGTAAAAACAATAAAATCCTCTTTCAGCCGACTAGCAGCTAATCTCAGGTAAACAGGGTCATCATCAAGTACAAGTGTGCTTAATCTATCATTCATACTATAGTCATTCCAGAATTTAACATTTTCATTAAAAACCTGCAATCAGGAAATACTTAATTCATTTCATAACAGCACAACTAAGTTATAATATTTATAATTTAAACACCTAGATTTTAAAATTTAAAGCATGGTTTAACAACATAAAAAAAATACACGTTAAGTATTCAGCCAATTTAACAATCAAAAAACTAAAGTGGGCGTTGAGATATCAAATCACTAGCAAAAGGGAGGATATAAATATTTCTATTAAGCGAAAGAATAAAAAAGTATGAATACAAAAAAAGCCGATCGCATGATCGGCTTTTTGGGTGGTGCCACCTGGAATCGAACCAGGGACACATGGATTTTCAGTCCATTGCTCTACCAACTGAGCTATGGCACCCAATGGAATTCAAAAAATAATAGTGGTGCCACCTGGAATCGAACCAGGGACACATGGATTTTCAGTCCATTGCTCTACCAACTGAGCTATGGCACCTTATTATAATTTGATTGTCAAGTTTTAAGTGTGGTGCCACCTGGAATCGAACCAGGGACACATGGATTTTCAGTCCATTGCTCTACCAACTGAGCTATGGCACCGCTTTACTTGAGCGACACAAAAGTAAGCAAAAAATCATGCCCTCCAAATAAAAAACAGGAAAATAAGTAAGTAATTTAATCGATATATAAAGTTCTTATTACCTTTGCAGCCTAATAAAATTCTATATGCTTTTCGAAACTCACACATTATCAAATGGTATCCGTTTAATCCATCGCCAGGTGGATCAAAAAGTCGCTCATTGTGGAATCATTCTAAATACCGGTTCCCGAGATGAAAGTGATGAAGAGTGGGGTATTGCACACTTTATTGAGCATGTCATATTCAAAGGAACCAACAAACGTAAGGCCTATCATATTCTAAACAGAATGGAAGATGTAGGAGGAGAGCTCAATGCTTACACAACTAAGGAAGAAACCTGTATTTACGCAACCTTTTTAGATAAGGACTATAAAAGGGCTCTAGAATTAATTAGTGATATCAGTTTTAATTCTATTTTTCCAGAAAAAGAATTGGAAAAAGAAAAAGAAATTGTTCTTGATGAAATCAATTCATATAAGGACAGTCCATCTGAATTAATATTTGACGATTTTGAAGATCTCATATTTAAAAATGATCCTATAGGTCGAAATATATTAGGAAC
>Ga0193953_1001185_pt1 | contig 12443 bp, 12 predicted proteins | sample BB_4_MG_FD_140325 | JGI IMG/M metagenome (GOLD analysis project Ga0193953, IMG submission 140325) | Microbial mat bacterial communities from the Broadkill River, Lewes, Delaware, United States - BB_4_MG | ecosystem: Environmental > Aquatic > Freshwater > River > Microbial mats | place: USA... | reverse complement strand
CGATCTAATTATAGAAACTGGTATAGCTCACGGTGGCTCACTTATTTTATCTGCATCTATGCTAACTCTTTTAGAGGCTACTGGAGAAATAGAAACAGGTAGAGTTTTAGGAATTGATATAGATATTCGTTCTCACAACAGAGAAGCTATTGAAAAACACCCTTTAAGTTCTAAGATAACAATGTTTGAAGGTTCAAGTATTGACAGTGATATGATTAAAAAAGTAAAAGAATTTGCAAAACAAGGCAAAAAGATTCTTATCTCTCTTGATAGTAATCACACACACGATCATGTTTTAGCAGAACTTAATGCTTATGCTGATCTTGTTAGTGTTGGTAGTTACTGTATTGTTTTTGATACTGTAATAGAAGATATGCCAGAAAATAGCTTTCCTGATCGTCCTTGGGATAAAGGAAATAATGCAAAAACTGCTGTTTGGGAATTTTTGAAAAGCAATAATAACTTTGAAATAGACAAATCTATTGAAAACAAATTATTAATTACTGTTGCACCAGATGGGTATTTGAAAAGGGTTAAATAAATGAAGGAACAAATAAAGAAATTAATACCTGCTAAATGGTATTCTTTAGCAACTGCTATATACTTAACATTTAAAAGCGATGTGAAAAATTATTCTTTAGTAGCAAATAGCACTTATACAGAAGACTCTATTTCTGTGGTTAAAAATATTGATTTTTTACTGGATAAAAAATTTGCTTCAATATATAATAGTGCTGTTATAGAAAATTATCATGTTAATGATAAGATTAGATATAGAGCATATATTGCTGTATGGGCTGGAGTTCAGGCTTCAAATCTAAAAGGTGATTTTGTAGAAGCAGGAGTGAATAAAGGATTTTTATCAAAGATAATTATGGATTATTTAAACTTTAAAGATCTTGGAAAACATTTTTACTTATTAGATACATATGAAGGTATTCCTGAAAACACTTTAACTCAAGAAGAAATTAAACTTGGAAAAGTAACTGGTGGATATAAAAATGTGTATGATTTTGTTTTAGAAAAGTTTGGTAACAAGGAATATATTTCTATTATAAAAGGTATGATTCCAGACACATTAGAGAAAGTAGAATCTGAAAATATAGCTTATCTATCTATTGACATGAATAATGTTACCCCTGAAATCGCTACCATCAATTTTTTTTGGGATAAACTTGTAAGTGGTGCTATTATATTACTTGATGACTATGGCTTCCTTGAACATACAGAACAGTACAAAGCTTTTAATAACTTTGCAGATGATAAAGGACTAAAAGTACTTCCTATACCCACTGGTCAAGGTTTAATAATAAAGCCTTAAAATTAAACTTTAAGAAGGATACCATACAGATGCTGTCTATTATTTTACCAACAAGAAATAAGCCTGAATTTCTAAATAGGGCTTTTAGCTGTTATTCTGAACAAAAGTTAAAGTACAAAATATATGTAGCTGATTCAAGTTCTTCTGAATATAGAGAAGAAGTTAGGAAAGTTATTAATAAATTTTCTCATACTCTGGAGCTTGAGTATAAAGAGTATCAAGAATCTGATATGCCAAATGATAAAATTTATTTTACATTAAAGAATATAACAACTAAATATAGTGTTATTACAGCTGATGATGATTTTCATATTCCTAAAACTCTTGATTTTTGTGTAGATTTTCTTGAAAAAAATCCCGATTATAGTGCAGTTCATGGAGATGCTTTATTTTTTAAAATGAAAAACCAGAAGGTTTTTGGAGAAATAGAGTCAATTTATGATTATAGTTTTGGAAAACTTATCTCTTTTGAGCAAAATACTGCTCAAGAAAGAGTTTCTTCATATTTAAACAATGTTCCATCTACTACTTGGATGTCAGTTCAAAGAACAGAAAACCTTCTTTTAAACTATAAAGTATCTTCCGAAAAAAAATTAAATATAATGACTTTTGCAGAAGGGTTTCCATCGTTAATGTCGTATATTCAAGGTAAAACAAAACTTTTAGAAGGAAAACTTTTTATCTTTAGAGAAGCAGGGGCTGAAAAACATTATAATAAGTATGTTTATAGTGACTGGTTTAGTCATATTACAGATGAAAAGTGGATTAAAGACTATAACAGTGTTACAAAAGTTTTGATTGAACAAATTGCAGATAAAGATAATATCTCTAAAGAAAAAGCTAAAGAGTTTTTTCATAAAGAATATATGTTCTTTTTTTTTAAAAATTTACAAGAGAATATAAACAAACTTTATATACCTAAAAGCAAAGAAGCTTTAAAGCAAAAAATTATTAATAAACTAAGAAATTACTCTTTTATAAAAAAAATATGGTACAGATACAATACAAAAAGAAGTGGTGTTTTAGATAGATATAAAGAAGACTTTGAGCCTATAAGAAAGGTAATAGAAGAAACTAAAATTTAATATGTGTAGCATTCTTGGGTTTATAAACTCTAAAGATAATATAGAGCAGTTTAACTCTAAACTCTCTTATCGTGGTCCAGATAGTAGTGGAATTCTAAGTTATAAAAACTATTATTTTGCTCATAATCGATTGGCAATTCAGGATTTAGATCCTCGTGCTGGTCAGCCAATGGAAAATAGTCGATTTATTATAACTTTTAATGGTGAAATCTATAACCACTTAGAGATACGAAAAGAGCTAAACTTTCAAAGTTTTAGCACCTCATCGGATACAGAGACAATTCTATGGGCTTTTATAGAGTTTGGCATAGAAAAAGCTCTATCTAAATTTATCGGTATGTTTGCACTCTCTCTTTTTGATAAAAAATCAGAAAAATTATATTTAGTTCGTGATCGAGTTGGAATCAAACCACTCTACTACGCTTTTCAGAATGGAGAGTTTATCTTTGGAAGTGAATTAAAAGCTTTCCCAGAGAAGTTTAAAAGAGAGAAGAGTTTAAAAGCACAGATTCAATTAACAGCTCTCGGTTATATTCCAAATGAGAATACATACTACAAAAATATCTATAAACTGCCTCCTGCCCACTATCTAACTTTTCAAAATGGAAAAATTGAGAAAAAGAGATACTGGAACTTGCCAACAGAGAAACTAAATATCTCTTTTAGTGAAGCTGTTGATAAAACTGAAGAGTTGGTCAAAAGTGCTGTAAATTATCGGCTTATCTCTGATCTGGAAGTTGGTGCTTTTCTATCTGGAGGAGTCGATAGCTCTCTTGTTACGGCTATTGCTTCACAACAGCAGAAGTTAAAAACATTCTCTATCGGTTTTGAAAATAGGGCTTATGATGAGTCTCCCTATGCAGAAGCTGTTGCAAAGCATTTTGGTACTGAACACTATAACTACATATTTTCTGCTAAAGATGTATTAAATTTATTACCAAACTTTGATGATTTCTATGATGAGCCATTTGGTGATGCTTCAGCTCTACCGACTCTTCTGTTATCAAAATTTACAAAATCAAAAGTTACTGTTTCATTATCTGGTGATGGTGGTGATGAACTATTTTACGGTTATGATCGCTATCACTTTGTAGATAACTACTATAACAAGCTTTCAAAAGTTCCTCTTCCCATACGAAAAGCTTTAGCTTTTGCACTAAAATATTCTGGTCGTGATAAGTTACAGAAGATGAGTTACCCTGTCAGGAATCTATCAAAAGAGAATTTATACTCTATTCTCTCAACAGCTCTTAAACCTTGGGAACTTCAAAATATATTTAGTAAAGAAGCTATCTATGAAGCTTTTGGAAAAGAGAAAATAGGTTATTTTGATTTAGTTGAGTTCTCTGATAAAGATTTTAGCCGAGTTGATTTTCATAGATACTTGCCTGATGATATTCTTACAAAAGTTGATAGAGCTTCGATGAGGTACAGTTTAGAAGCAAGAGTTCCACTGCTCGATCATCGACTTGTTGAGTTTGCCTATCAGATACCAAATGAGTTAAAAGGTAAGAAAGATATTTTAAAAGAGGTACTTTACAGGTATGTTCCAAAAGAGCTAATTGAACGACCCAAAAAAGGTTTTGCTGTTCCATTAAAAGAGTGGTTTAGAAACGAATTAAAAGAAGAGTTATTATCAAAAATAAATAATTTAGATTACACTATTTTAAATCGAGATGGTGTAAACACTATCTTAGATGGACATCTAAATAGAAATAGAAATTATGAGTATCTTCTTTGGAATTTAATGAGACTTAAATAAAATAGAAATCCTGTTTAATCACTATTTTTGGTAGAATAGAGTTAATAAAATAGTGAAAGGATTTTTAAATGGGTATCGATTTAAGTAAAGGTGCAAGAGTTGATCTTAGCAAAGAGGCTCCAGGTTTAGAGAAAGTTAGAGTTGGTCTTGGTTGGAATCCTAACGGTTCTGATACAGGTAGTCAATTTGATTTAGATGCTTCTATCTTTATGGTAACAGCTGAGGGAAAAGTTCCATCAGAGAAGTTCTTTGTTTACTACAACAATAAAACATCTGAAGATGGTTCAGTTGTCCATCACGGTGATAGCTTAACTGGTGAGGGTTCAGGTGATGATGAGGTCGTTGATATTGAACTTTCAAAAGTTTCTGACTCTGTAACAGAGATTATTTTTGTTGTTACAATCCACGAAGCTCAAGAGAGAAAACAGAACTTTGGTCAAGTTGATAACTCATTTATTCGTCTTCTTGACGGTGATAAAGAGATCGCTAAATATGAGCTTGATGAAGATTTTTCAGTTGAAACAGCTGTGGAATTTGGAAAGTTATACAAGAAAAATGGTAGCTGGAGATTCCAAGCAGTTGGTGCAGGATTCCAAGGTGGATTACAATCATTTGTTGATAAGTATTTCGGGTAGTTTGTGATGGCATTTGATTACGAAGAGTTTAAAGCAAAAGTCTCTACATTTTTAACAGAGGCTAACCGAAAAATTAGACAATATACTCCTGAGACTTTCAGTAAAGAGAAGAAATTCATAAATGCAATTGTTGCAAGTATGGCTCTTATGGTTATGTCAGACAAGAAAGTTGAAACAAGAGAAGTTACAGCTTCTGTTGATATGATTAACGATATTGATCAGATTAAAGATCTTGAGATGCAGACAGAGGCTATTGAGCTTTTTGAGATGCATATTGAGAGACTTGTTCCTGCTTCAGAGAAAGAGACAAAGTGGATTCTTGAAACTGCTAAACTTCTTGGAGATATTGGAAAAATTCGTGACTATCCAGAGTATGTTCCGATGATTAGAAATCTACTTGACTATATTGCTCAAGCTGATGGTGACTTCTCTGATGATGAGGTCGAGATGAAAAACAAGATTTTTGAGGCTCTCTCTTAAAATCTAACTTTTACTAAATTAGTGGGGGCTAAAAACCTCTACTAATCACTTTTATAGATTCAAATAAAACTTTATTAAAAATGGAAATAGATGTATATAAATAGTCTACATATTGATAAATATAAGGTCTTAGAAGATCTAAAAATAGATTTTCAGATACCAGAAAATAGTAAGTTAGAGAATGGAAATATTGTTAATGTAATTGCAGGTATAAATGGAAGTGGAAAAACAAGCTTATTAGAGTGGATATTTGGGTATTTAGGAAATCATATTAAAATATCGAAAAATGGAAATCAAATACACTATGCTCACGAATTAATTACAACAGGAAGTTTAAATATAAATGATAATGATTTAAACTCTACAATATCTCAAAATAACTTTAAAGAGTTTACAGAGAAAGTAGTTCAAAATAAATTTACAAACAATCAAAAAGTTATTTTCTTTGACTCGAATACAATTCGTAATGAAAATATAATTACTTCTGGTAAGCACCCTTTTGAAGAACAGAAATTTATTAACTTTATGGATTCTCAACATATTCTTAAAGCTTCTGAAAACTTTATCTCTAAATATATTTTAAATCAAGAGAGAATATCAAGAGAAAGTGATCCAAAGAAAAGAACAAAATCGGTTGTTAAAGAGTTTAATACTATATTTAGTTCCACACCTTTACTAAGTAAACTTGAAACTCTTAATACAGATTTAAAACCGATATTTAGAACTTTAAATAATCAACTTATCGGCATTGAACAGTTAAGTAGTGGTGAAAAACAGCTTTATGGTCGGGCAATTATTTTAAAAATGTTAAACCCTCAAAACTCAGTAATTCTTATTGATGAACCAGAAGTTAGCCTACACCCACAATGGCAATCAGAGATTCTAAATATCTATCAAAATATAGGTAGAAATAACCAGTTTATCGTTACAACTCACTCACCTTCGATTATTATTAATACGAACTATAAAAACTTAATGTTCTTAAAGAAAGAGGGAAATTCAATAGCTATTGAAGAGTTTAAAAATAGAACTCAATCACCACATAAAGATATAAACACATTTTTAAAGACTGAGATGGGTTCTGAATACTTACCAAAAAAGCTAATTAGACTTCAAAATGAGTATCAAAAACTCTTTGATAAACAGCAAGAAGATTCCCCCAAAGGAGAAAAATTAAAAAAAGAGATTTTAGAGTGGGATTCTCCAAATAGTAGCTTTTGGCAAGGTATCGCTTTTGATAGAGAGTTAAGAGATTTTGAATGAAATGTATTCAAAAGAAACAACCACCTACTTTCTATACTGAGCAGGTAGAAAAGCTTCAAAAAGAGCTTGAGTCTTTAACAGATAAGAAAGATAAGGCAGATATATGGAGTAAACTTTTTAAAAAGAGTGAGCTTACTGAATATATCTTAGATAATGAGCAAAATTGGCTATGTGGATATTGTGAAGTTGAAATCAAAGACTTGTCTCATACTCATTTAGAGCATATAGAAGCAAGAAGTAGAAACTATGATAAAAATACTTTTGATTACAACAATATAATAGTTTCTTGTAATGGAAATTGTCATACTACCAATAATATACAGACTTGTGGTCACGGAAAAGATAAAGAGTATAAAAAGAGAAAGAATGAGAGTGGGCAAAGATTTAAAATAGATTACAATAGATTTATTAATCCTGTTAAAGCAGGTAATATTAGAGACTTCTTTATATATGGTGATGATGGAATTATGAGTTCTTCTCAAAAAAATCCACATAAAGCCAAACATACCATTACTGCTTTAAATTTAGGAGTGAATAATCCTACTTTGTCTGAAGAAAGAAAAAAAGCTAAAGAAACTTTTATAAATAAAGCTAAAAGTTTTGCAACTAAAACCAAACAACCTTTAAAAGATGCTGTTATACATTTGTTAAATAAAGAGAATTTAGCTTTTATCTCATTTTTAAGATTTAAATACAAGGATATTTTATGAACAAAACACTATTTATCTCAGCAGGAAATGGAGAGGTCTTTGACTTTGCTACACCGATGGGAGTTGGACTTAGTGAGATAGCAGTTAATTTAACACGGGCAGTTCTCTACTCAAAACCTGAAAAGATTGTTTTTGTTGGTACAGCTGGTAGTTATGGACGAAAAAAGATTTTTGAAACTATCGAATCAAACACCTCATCACAGCTGGAACTATCGTTTTTACAGAAAAAGAGTTACACACCGATAGAGAATCTTATAGCCTCTGGAACAGCAGGTGGCACAGTTGTTAATAGCAGTAACTACATAACTACAGATTTTGAACTTGCTAAAAAGTATCTTCAGCTCGGTATAGATATAGAGAATATGGAGTTTTTTTCTGTTTTACAGGTTGCTAAAGAGTTTGAGATTCCTGCTGGTGGCTTTTTTGTTGTTACAAACTTTACTGATGAGAATGCTCATAGTGACTATTTGCAGAATAGAGGTCAAGCTATGGAGATTATTCGACAGAAGTTTAGAGAGGTAGAGAGTGAATAGATTTATTGATAGCATAGGAAAAATCACAAATTTAACACTTTTTCTACTTGTATTTCTAATCCTTTTTGATACTTTAAACCGTTATCTATTTAGTAGTGGCTCAATTGCACTGCAAGAACTTGAGTGGCATCTTTTTGATATAGTTATTCTCTTCTCTGTATCCTATACTCTACTATATAACCGAAATGTAAAAGTTGATCTATTCTATGAAAATCTATCAGAGAAGTGGAGAGATAGAGTTGATCTGTTTTCTCACTTACTCTTTATAGCCCCATTCTCAATAGTGGTAGCTATCTACTCCTATGACTTTGCATATCTATCTTATCAACAGATGGAGAGTAGTAGCAGTGCTGGAGGGCTTCAATATAGATTTATAGTCAAATCACTTATTACAGTTGGCTTCTCAATGCTATTTGTATTATCTATTTCACAAGCCACAAAAAAGATCTCTAAGATCTTTTAATTGGTTTAAGCGATTTTTAAGGTAACTAAATTTATAATTTCGCCGTTCAAATGAACAACCACTTCAAAAGAGTGGCCCCATCGTCTAATGGTTAGGATCCCAGGTTTTCATCCTGGTTATAGGGGTTCGAATCCCCTTGGGGTCACCAACTGCAATAAATATACAAAACATAATAAAACAGTTCAGACTTTTCAGATAGAATTTCAGAAACAGAAATTAAAACATTTAACAGGATTTTTAATGCTAAGATTTGCACCAAGTCCAACTGGTGATATGCACATAGGAAACCTAAGAGTTGCTCTCTTTAACTATATCGTCTCAAAACAGAGAGGTGAAGAGCTAACTATTAGAATTGAAGACACAGATAAAAATCGAAATATCGAAGGTAAAGATATTGAGATTCTTCAGATACTTAAAAAATTTGGAATAGATTATCTAAATGTAACTTATCAGAGTGGAAATATCCGTTTTCATCAACAGTTTGCTTCACAACTTCTACAACAGAATAAGGCATTTAACTGTTTCTGTAAAAGTGAAGAGTTGGAAGCTAAACGGGAACAGGCTAAAAAAGATGGTATTGCTTACCGTTATGATGGAACTTGTCAAAAGCTTACAGATATGGAAGTTTTAAATAGAGAGGATTCATCTACTATTAGGCTTGTTAGACCTGAAAATGCTATTGGCTTTAAAGATCATATTAAGGGTGATATGGAATTTCAGCCAAATGAGATAGATAGCTTTATTATTCTAAGAAAAGATAAATACCCTACTTATAACTTTGCTTGTGCTGTTGATGATATGCTTAGTGATATTTCACTAATAATTCGTGGTGAAGATCATCTTTCAAACACTCCAAAACAGATCGCTATTCAGAAGGCTGTCGGTTATGATAAAAGTGTTGAGTATGCTCATTTACCGATAATTTTAAATATTAGTGGTAAGAAGATGAGTAAACGAGATGATGCCTCTTCTGTTCAGTGGTTACTTGATGAAGGTTTTCTGCCTGAAGCTATAACTAACTACCTCATCAGCCTCGGTAACAAGACTCCAAAAGAGATATTTAAGCTTGATGAGGTGTTTGAGTGGTTTAGTCTCTCTAATCTCTCAAAGTCTCCTGCAAAGTTTGATATTGATAAGTTACGATTTATAAATCGTGAACATCTTTTAGAGTTACCAATAGAGGATATTGCCAAAGAGTTTGGTTATCGTGGTGATGAGATGATGGAGATATTAAAGATCTATCGAGAAGAGTCTCACACTCTAAAAGAGATTAAAGAGAAAGTTGATAAGATCTTTAGTAAAAAAGAGGTTTCTGAAGAGTGGAGTGAGGGTGTTGCAAAAATTAGAGATGTGATCTCAAATATGAGTGAACTTCCTGATGACTTTAATGACCTTAGAAAGGCTATTCAGAAAGAGAGTGGATTAAAAGGGAAAAACCTATTTAAACCTTTACGAATCTTTTTAACAGGAGCTGAAAATGGTCCAGAGCTTGGAGAGATATATCCATATCTCAAAAGATATATGGAGGATTTAGTTAGATGGATATGATATTAGCCACATTTTTTGAGGCAATAGCTTCAATTTTACATACACTTATCTTTGTCTATATTATTGTTCTAATTGTTGGTGCTGTTTTCTCATTTGTAAATCCAGATCCATATAACCCTTTTGTTCAGGTTGTCTATCGATTAACAGAGCCAGTTTATCGAAAGATTAGACAGTATGTTCCAACAGTCTACGGAGGAATCGATTTTGCTCCATTTATTCTTATTATTGGACTTCAATTCCTTGATCTTTTTCTTGTAAAAGTTCTCTATAACTTCTCATCTGGATTGAGTCAATAGAGTTAATTAGTATCTACCTACTCTCTTTTGAGTAGGTAGACTCATCTTAAAACCTTACTAAATCTTAAATTATTCTTAATTAAAGAAGAGTTTTCTTACGATAAATATTAACATTGTTATATAATTATTTAATATTAAACTAAAAAGATAAGGTGCAGGGTTATGTACAGAATCGAAGAGAATATCTCCCCTAAGATAATAAGGAGTTTTATTATACTCTTTATTCTTATTGCTATTGTTAATTCAATAACATTTGGTGTTGCAGAGTATCGTCAGATGAAAAAGTTAATTAAAAAAGAGTTTGATAATATATCTTACTCACTAAATGCTCCACTCTCTGATGCAGTATGGAGAGGTGATAGAAAAGATGTAAATCAGATAATTGATAGTATGATGAAGAACTATCACATTACGGCTGTTAAAATTTTTAATTATGAAGACAAGAGCTTAAGTTATGAGAAGTATAAAAATGGTCGTGGTAACTCTTTTTCTGATACTTCAACAGTTGTTTATAGCTATAATGGTCGCTCCATAAATGTAGCAACAATGCAGATCTATTCCGATAGCACAGCAGCTATTTACCGTTCAAAGAAAGTTTTTATACTTCTTTTACTTAAAACTGTTCTTGAGACTATAACTATAATGTTTTTAGTGTTCTGGGCATTTAGAAGATTTTTTGAAGATTACCTATTTGCCATTAAGGATATTTTAGGAGAGAAAAAAGATTCTCTTATCAAAATCAATCTAAATAAAAAGAATCCAATATATCTACTTGAAAAGAGTCTCCGTGACACTATCAACAGATATATTAAACTCGAAATAGAGAGCAGTAAACAGCATCAAGAGATTATCCCTGAAATTAAGAAAGTAGATAAAGAGAGTGATGTAGAGACACCAAAAGTAGGTTTAACTAAAGATCTAATTCATCTTATGAATCCTCCCAAGAGTATATTTAAGGACTACTTTCTCGATATATTTACTATCTGGCAACCTAAGAAAGATGGAGATGGAGATATATATCTTTTTTCAGAAGTATCAAAAGGAAATGAACTACTCTTTATGATAGTTGATTATGAGGGGCTTTCTCCAAAAGATAAATCATATATTCCTGTAATATTAAAAGAGGTGGAGAGAGATATCTTTGTCAAACAGGTTGCTAATGGAAAGATATTTTCACTTGGAAAAATACTTGATTATATAGATAAAAAGATTAGAAGTAGACTCGCTGAAGGTGGAGTAAATATAAATGAGAATGTAAGCTTTAGTGGTTTAATATTTCTTTATGATAAAGCTAATAACACTATAACCTACTCGTCTAATAGTGTACTACTGTTTGGTATACATAACGGTTTAATATCTGTATTTGATGAGTTTGGTCAGTTTGGAGAGGGAGTTAATAGTAAAGCATCAAATAAAGAGTATAAAGAGCATACAATCGATATAACAGAAGATGATGCTTTAATTTATCTTGTAACAAAAGGGTTCTTTAAACAGGTTAGTTCAAATAAAAAAGGTAGTCTTGGTAAAAATGGCTTTGCTAATATGCTTGAGTCTATGCATAGTGAACCATTCCTTAGTCAAGAGACAGACTTTGTAAGAGAGCTGAATAGCTACCGAGGTGATGCAGAACAGACAGATAATATAACTCTTATCGGTATGAAATTTCAATTTATTATGTAAAAGATTTCTTTATTGCATATTTTAGATAACAGTTATATCATACAGATTAATAGACAATAGGTAGCTAAGCAGGAGAAGCAAGTGAAAAGAGAAGTTTCAGACTTTTTAAAAGAGAATAAACATAAAAAAGCCTATCTTGAAGCTATTTTTAACTCCAATCCACACATAACAGTTATTACAGATTCTATAAATCTAATTGATGCAAACAGTGCTTTTTTTGACTTCTTTAACGAGTATAGCAGTGTAGAAGAGTTTAGAAACGATCATAGCTGTATATATGACTTTTTTGAGAGTGGACAAGGAGAAGAGTTTTTAACATCAGATAACTGGATTAAAGACTCTATACTTCTCAATGAAGACAGAAGAAGTAAAAGAAAAGTGCTAATTAAACATCTTGGTATTCACTACTTCTCTGTTGCTACAAAAAAGTTATCCTATGGTAATAGTAAAAATCTCTATATAGTAAGTTTTACAGATATTACCGAGTTAGAAGAGTTAAAAAATAGTTTAGCTCAAAAATCGATTATTGATGACTTAACAGAGATCTATAATCGTAGACACTTTAACTCTATTTTCCCCAAAGAGGTTAAGAGATCTAAGAGTGGAGATAGAAGAGAGAGTAGCTTTCTAACTCTTTTTATAGCTGATGTAGATAACTTTAAAAAAT
>Ga0193953_1001184_pt1 | contig 12447 bp, 5 predicted proteins | sample BB_4_MG_FD_140325 | JGI IMG/M metagenome (GOLD analysis project Ga0193953, IMG submission 140325) | Microbial mat bacterial communities from the Broadkill River, Lewes, Delaware, United States - BB_4_MG | ecosystem: Environmental > Aquatic > Freshwater > River > Microbial mats | place: USA... | reverse complement strand
TATGTACGACATTCCGGTTCTTGGAAAAGAGGAGGACGCCGTGGACGGGCTCGCGGACGTTTTGCTGATCGAGTATGTTGAAAACGGCCGGGAGATCGCCATCAGCGCGGCCGATCTTTTTGATCTGGAAAGCGAAGACCGCATGGAGCTTTCGGAAAACGACTTCTCAGACGAGCACAGCCTGGATCTCCAGCGCTTCTTCACAACGCTGTGCCATGTGTATGGCAGCGACCCGAAGGAGTACAAGGATCTCCCCGGGGAAACGGGCCTTTCCAGGGATCGGGCAGAGTTCTGCGTTGAAGAGTACAACAAGCTCCATGACGATTGGATGACACTGCTGAAGCCGTATATGATCCATTAAGTGTGTTGTGTCGTCACTGTTCGGTTCACTAATGCCTCTGCCGGCAAGGGTGGCGAAGCCACATTAGGCAAAAGACCTTGAAAGCAGGTAGCGGATGCGCTCAAGGATAATTTTTAAGACCTGTTTGTTAAACCCACTCTTTCAGATAGGAAAACGTTTAGCCCCTGGCAGGGCCGCCGGAGGTACAAGCTGAATAGTTACCTTTGATTCATGTTTTAATGAGCCGTGAAACTGGCATCTTCCGCAGGGGCAGTTATCCAGCGTAATTTTTTGCGCGAATGCCCCGAAAACGATTGCATCACGACGACCTTCATGTATTTCCTATAGGGTTTCAAGGTGCCCCCACCTTGCCGCCGGAAGCCACGTTGTGCTGAGTCATTTCTTCGTGTCGGGCTTGGTGCGCCTTTGTGGGATATTGCGAAGCCTTCAAACAATGTTTATGATGCGGTATGTCTCCATGGATTTTTTCTGCCAACCCGTTGTCAGGAGGTCGTCATGACCATCAAGCCCCTTCTTCTTGTGATTCTCGCCATGTTCGTGTTTCTCGGTTGCGCGTCAAAAATGTCCAAAATGCCCCGGAATTTAGGCGTTACTGACGGCAAATTGGCCCCCTGCCCAACCTCTCCCAATTGTGTTTCTTCCCAGGCAGACGATGAAAAACACCGGGTTGCCCCCCTGTCCCTTGCCGGTACACCGGCTGAAACCATGCGTCGCATCACCTCTGTTCTTGTTGAGACTCCCCGCGTCTCCATCATCACCCGCACAGATAACTACCTTCACGCAGAATTTCGTTCAGCCCTCTTTCGGTTTGTCGACGACGTGGAGGTCTACATCGATGAAGACGAAGGGGCCATTCACTTTCGCTCAGCATCCCGCACCGGCTACAGCGACTTCGGCGTGAATCGCAAGCGGGTGGAGGCGTTGAAAAAAGAGAGCCAGCGATGACCAGGGGCTGAGGTTTGCGAATGCTCTCAGGCCTCGTTCCTCGGACTGATCACATTCGCTGATGGGCTGCGCCCGTGAACAACGATTGAGGTGGTTCATCTGTCTTCGTGTAGTCCGGAGGGTGCTTCGTGAACTTCGTGGTATTTATCCGGAAATGGGATCTTGAAGTTTGTCTGAAATCCGCTTGAATTTGCCTGCAATAGAGTCGCCGGCTGGAATCGAGGTGTTTTTGTATGCGTGTCATGGCGCCACCCTCAGAGTTTGCCTCCTTCATCCAATCATACTGGTTTCTTGAAGAGAATTCCGTTCTTGACCTGAACGGCGGGGTGGAGCTGCTCTTCAACCTTGGAGCCCCTTTGACAGTGTGCCTGGAGGGCCGGAACCCGGTGAGGGTATCCGGCCACTTTCTTTTTGGGGGCCTGGCACGCAGGGTGGGGTTCCGTTCCTGCGGGGAGCTGAAACTCTTGGGTGTTCGATTTCGACCTTGCGGGATTTTTCCTTACCTCTCCATGCCCCAGATGGAGTTCGCAGCTCAGTGTGTGGCTCTGGAAGAGATCTGGGAGTTGATGGGGCTTGGGGTGGCCAGTGTCGTTCGAGACAAGGGGCAGGGGTTCACCGACTATGCTGACAACTTCAGCGGTTTCTTTTCTTCAAGGATAAAATCCTTTGATACCCACAGCCGAACGGTGGTGAGCGCTGTTTCAGCCATCAGACAGGCTGCCGGAGATCTTAGCGTGGAGTCACTTGCCGCAGAGTGCGGGGTGAGCCGACGGCACCTGGAGCGGCTTTTTGACCTCCGCATCGGAGTGACTCCCAAGCATCTTGCCCGCATGTTTCGCCTTTCGCACGCACTGAACAACCTTTCTTCCCTCGGCTCTGCCGACACCGCCGCACACTGCGGCTTCTTTGATCAATCCCACCTTATTCGCGAGTGCCAAAACCTTGCCGACCACTCCCCGGCAAGGCTCGGAGCCTAAATCAGCCCCTCCTTTTTGAATGCATGTCGCATTTGTCCAATACGAATCTTTCCTCATACAGCATAACCAATTCCATGGACATTCCGGCAGTTAATCAATGATCGGTTGTGACGAAACCTCCTCTCCGCCAGGATTATTCTGTTGAGAGCCAACCGTTGAACTTCGTCCGATCAAGCCAAGGTTTCCATACATGGGTCCCCGGTCATTCGGTCGTACGATAAGTGACATGTCATTTCGGGGTCAAGCGACACATCAGTACTCACTTATTCGGCAGCCGGGGAAGACGAACCCCATGAAATACCGTGATTCACGGGCGTAGCCCGTCAGTGAATGTGAAGAGCCCGAGGAACGAGGGCTCAGAGCATTCACAACCCGCTTTATAGGTGGCTCACGTTGCTGCCGGAGGCTTACTTTAATCAGATGAGGGGGAAGCATGACGACAAAGGAGCGAGTGGAGCAGTCGGTGGAATTACTAAACTTGGGGCATTCCTGTTCAGAGGCCCTGATGCTGAGTTATGCAGATGACTTTCGGCTTGCGCCTTCCCAGGCCATGAAGCTCGCCTCGGGGTTCGCCGGTGGGATGGGTGAGGGGAGCGGGACCTGCGGTGTGGTGACGGCGGCCTGCATGGTGATGGGGCTTGCGTTGGGGCCCGGGTCCCTCAGTGAGCTGTCAGAAAGGGATGCCGTCAGGATGATGGTGAGCTCATTTATGGAAGGCTTTCTGGCAGACCATGGTTCTTTAATCTGCACGGAGCTTAACGGCGGATTTGATCCTGTCACCCCGGATGGCAAGGAGGCGATCCGGCTCTCCGGCAGGGCACCGATCCTGGTCGCCAGAGCCGTTGAGCGGATTGATGGATTGCTGGGCAATGCAGAAAGCTGATGCCGAATGCGTATCGGGTGTGGGAACTCAGCTTTCCGTGTCTGACGGGTTCTTTACCTGGCTTTTTGCGAGGCCATCCTGAACGTTTTTCGCCCCCTCTTCCATGGCAACGATCTGGCTGTGGACAGCATTCATAATCTTATCGGCTGCCTGCTGAAGAGGCTGGAAATCTTCCAGGCTGATCGTCTCTCCTGCCTCCAGTCGGTTTTCCAGAGCTGCCGCAATCTCTGCCGTGCCATGGGCACCGATGTTCATCAATGCCCCTTTAAAGCGGTGGACCCTTACCTCGAGGTCTGAGAAACGCTCTTCTCTGATCATTTCTTCCATGATGCCAAAGCCGTCTTCATGTTCCTCCCGGAACACCTGCAGCAGTGTGAGGTAGAGTGCGTTCCCGTATTTTGCCTCACACCCGGATGCGTCAAGGTCGGTGATGGACGAGGCTTTGCCGGGCTCTTGCAACTGAATTTTGCTGTCGGGAAGCCATGTGAGCAGAATCTGCCGGAATGTTTCGATGTTGATGGGTTTTCGGAAACAGGCATCAAAGGGCCCCTGTCTCAGGTGCGCCATGGCATCGGCAGCGCTGAAGGCGATAATGGGGGGCAGGGGGATGGGGGGACAAAGATCCCTCAACCTGCGGGTCACCTCACGCCCGTTGATATCGGGAAGCTTCATGTCGGTAAGGACCAGGTGAAATGTCTGCCCGGAGGTCATGGCATCCAAAAAAGCCTGGCCGGTTTCTGCGGTGTGGACCTTGATGAGGTGTCGGCCCAAGAGTTCGGTCATCATGGTGCGGCTTAAGACGTCGTCTTCCACCAGGAGCACCGACGCATTGGGGGCCGAAAAATCAGGGGTGGTTCTTCCGGGTTGGTCTGACGTGGAAAAGGAGGGCTTGTATTCCCTCGCCTCATGAGAGGGCTTGCGGACGACCTGGCCCTGGGGCACGTGAAAGCAGAACCGGGTCCCCTTGCCTGGTGTGCTTACGCATGATATGCGGCCGCCCATGCGTTCCACCAGCAGTCGTGTCAGGGTGAGGCCGAGGCCGGTACCCTGCACTTCCCGGGTGGAGAATTGGGTAAATTCATCGAAGATATGGGGCAGGTGCTCTTCGGCGATGCCTGATCCGGTATCGGTGATGGTGAATTCCAGCATGGGTTTTCCTTTTTGAACCCGGTATCCGATACGCAGAGAGATGACTCCTTCATCGGTAAACTTGACGGCATTGTGAAGAATGTTGAGAAGCACCTGTTTCAGTCGCATGCTGTCCCCCCTCAATGCGTGTGGGATTCCTGAGGCGGCGGCCACATGGAGGCGGATGGGCTTCTCTCCCAGGGTTTGTTCCACAAGGGCCACGATGTGCCCGATGAGGTCGTGGAAGAGATATTCCTGATTCACAATTCTATATTTTCCGGCCCTCATACTCGAGAGGTCCAGCACATCATTGACGATTCCGGAAAGGTGCTTTGCAGCTGTTTCCGTGTGGCCGAGGTAGGTTTTCTGTTTTTTACCCAGGGGCGTCTCAGTGAGGAGCTCAATGAAGCCGATGACCGCGTTCAAGGGGGTGCGGATTTCATGGTTCATGTTCTTGAAAAAATCGTGCTTGGCCCGGATGGATGCCTGTTCGACCTGAAGGGTGGTTCGGGCGAGGCGGGAGCCGGTGAATCCGACGATGAGAAGAATCACCGCAGCGGTGAACGAGTAGAGAAGGATGTAGCTTGTGCGGATTTCCTGGATGGTGGTTTCCGATATAAAGGTGAGGATTTTCAGCTTGTACCTTGAGATCTCACGGATATAGGCCGTGTACTGTTTGCCCTTGATGGTAACGATCTCCCCGTTAACGGCGTTGTTGGCGTGCCTGAGGTCTGTGTTTTTCGGGCTGGAGAGGCGGGTAAACCCGGCGTCGGGGTCCTGTGAGTGGGCAATGACGGAGGCGTTGTTGTGGGTGATGACAATAAAGCCGGACTGGAAGGCCAGGTTCTGCATGATTGTCTGGTATCGGGAAAAGAGAAAGTCGATGCTTACGACTCCGAGAGTTTTTCCGGACTGAGAGAAAATACCACGGGAGATGGAGGCCATGTCATGGCCGTCGGGGATGCTTTTGTAGATGTCGTTGATGAGGGTCTGCCCTGGATAGCGTTGTGCTGACGTGTACCAGGGGCGCTTTATCGGTGTGTAGCCATCGGGAAGGTCGATGGTCTTGTCTACGATGATGGATTCGTCTTTGGTTCCAAGGTAGACGTAGAGGTAGTGGCTGTTGAATTGTGTGTAGTGGCTGAATAGGTCTTGAACCTCTTTTTCAAGGTGCTGCCTTTGGAGGGTTTCGGAGGCTGGTGTCTCCAGCAGGGCCGTAACTGCTTCATGCCGGGTGAGCTCTTCGATCTGGGAAAAGGCGGTGCCGATGTCCTCGGAAAGGGTGGTGGCAAGGGAGGTGAGGGCGACATCCGCCGTCTCCTTTAAGTTTTGCGTCGCCTGCCGTATGGAGAGGTTGATGCCAATGGCAGCCATGACCGCGAGGGCACAGAGGACGCTGACAAAAAAGATGGTGATGACTTTCAGGGTAAGTTTCATGGGGCATTTAGAACCGGTTCGGGCTTAGGGGGGGGGCGGCGTGGTTCACGCCCCGGCCTCAAGGGTTTCGGTAAGTTTGTAGCCCCGGCCCCATTTGCTTTCTATGGCAAGGGAGCTTTTGGCGTGTGACAGCTTTTTGCGGATGTGGGAGATGTAGGTTCTCAAGGCCCCCTTGGAGGTCTCCATGCCTGTGGGACCCCAGACCGTTTTAATGAGCTCCTCGGAAGAGACATAGGTATCAAAGCGTCGGCGGAGCAGGTGAAGCATCTGTTGTTCGATGGGGGTGAGGGCGATTCGGACATCGCCCACCAGAATGGCTCCCTCATCCTCCTCGAAGGGTGCGGGGGCAGAAGGGGGCGCGTCTTGTCGGGTTCTCAAAAGAACCCGTTCCAGGCGGGCTGCCAGCTCTTCAATGTCAAAGGGCTTTCGAATGTAGTCCTCGGCCCCTGAGCGTAAGCTCCGTACGGCGTTTTCAGGAAGAGATTTGCTGCTGACCATGACATAGGGAACATGGTGCGCCTTCAACTGTTCTGAAACCTTAAAGCCGTCTCCGTCCGGGAGCATGATATCCACCAACGCAAGTCCGACAGGTGACGTTTCCATGACGTGAACGGCTTCCTGACATCCCTGGGCATGGATGACCCGATAGCTATCCCCCAGTTGTTCAATGGCGTGTTTGATCAGGATGAAATCCGTCCGTTCATCTTCAATGACAAGTATATTCATGAAAATCACTCTGTAACGTCTAATATCAAGGCGTCATTCACCCAGTGGGTGGCTGGCGTCCAGGGGCATGTTGAGCTAAAGGCACGTTCGCTGTTCCCTGTCTGCTCACTTTTGCTGTTTTGAGTGGTCGGTCGACTCATTTTTGAAGTGAGCTTGAAGCTATTTTGTCAGCAATTAAGGCTTGGGTTATATGCCAAATATTAAAGGGTAAGTCAATCTCCATCCTTTGCTGAGTCGATCACTTGTCAGCCCTGTTTTGGCCTTCTTTTAACTTTTTTTTTGCGTTGGGGGGAGGTACGGAACCATATCTCGAAAAATACGCTTTGCCGGCTCTGCACGGGGGGTGCACAGGGGGAAGCAACGAATATGGGGTCTGGAATTATGCTGAATTGTCGTTCGAATGGATGTCTGGCGTCATTGATGAAAAGCCGTCGACCCCTGTTGCGGGGACTTGTCTGGTTTCTTTGCTTCCAAGTGGCGTTGAACAGCCTGGGACTGAGCCTGCTGCTGGCAGCGGAACCGATTGTCGTGGATGGCAGCCTGACGGCGACAACCCTTACACCGAACGGCTCTGGGACGGTGGTTGATATCAGTACCAGCACGACCAATGGAACGAATGCCTATAACGCATTTACGACGTTTGGTGTCGGGGCGGGGCAGACGGTGAATATGCTTCTGCCGACGGGAACGAACAACCTTCTTAACGTGGTACGAAGCGGGCAAACCACGGTGAATGGCGTTTTGAACTCCATCAAGGCCGGTGCCATCGGCGGCAATGTCTATTTCGCATGCCCCAACGGCTTTGTTGTGGGGGCCTCAGGGGTGGTGAACGTCGGCAGTCTTACGGTAACGACCCCTGACCAGACCTGGCTTGATGACCTCTATAAAGACAGTTCGTTTCATACATCCATTGCAGACGGCCTTGTTGCAGACAGCATGAGTATTCCCATCGTAGAGGGAGGGCTGATTTCCATTCGCGGTCAGATCAATGCCATGGATGCCATTCAGTTGCATGGGGGCACCATTGCCATTGGCGATGTGGCGGGGGGGACTGCAGGTCTCAGCGCAGGGGGGCGTTTTGATGGTGACCGGGTTTTTTCACGCATCGTGAATGTCGAGGGGCTCCCGACAGGCGCCACAGGTAACATCCAGATCATCGCCACCGGAAACGATTCCGCCATCATCAGGGTGACCAACGGAGAGTTGGCCGCTGCCGGAAACCTGACCCTTCAGGCGACGGCCATCAACGAGGTGCCCTTAAAAGGCGTGAGTGGTCCGGGGGTTCGTGTTGCCATCGCCCAGGCCGAGACAACCGCTGAGGCCATTGTGGATGGGGGATCCCGGTTGACCGGTGGAAGCTCGGTATCTGTTTTGGCTACGGCCGAAACCACGGTGAAGGGTGGGGGGAGTGTTGTTTCCGATGGTGGTATCTCTCCCATTGCCGGGGCAGCCACCCTCTCGTTATCGGATGTCACCAACACCGCCACCGCACGTATCGGGGGGGACACGAAGGTCTCCTCAGGCGGGGATATGACCGTAAAGGCCCGGGGGCTTGTCGATGTTGAGACCGTGGCTGATGGCACCGTCGTCACCCCTGTGGGTGCGGCGGCATCCCTTGCCCTCTCCTTTGTGGAGCAGAAGGTCACCGCAGAGATCACCGACAACGCCGAGGTGACGCAAAGCGGGGCCGTTTCTGTGCTGGCTGACGGAAAAACCACCCAGGCCACTGCGGCCAATGCCAGTATCGAGGGGGGAGGAAAAAGTGCCATTGAGGATATGGTGGGTGAGATCCATGGACTGGAAGATCCTCAGAAGGCTGTGCTGACGGGTCTTTTGACCGGAGCGGCCACAAGCCTTGGGGCCCCGACCAGTGGCCCCCAGGTGGCAGGGGCCGTGGCTTTTTCCAACACAGGGCACAGCGTGACGGCGGGCATCTCCAGCACAAAGGGCGTGACAAGTTCAGGGGCCGTTACGGTAAAAACCCGCAGCCTTGCCAATGTGGACACCCTTTCCAGCGGCAAGACCAATGGCGGGAGTGCCGGGGTGGGGGCGGCCGTGGCCATTTCAACGGGCAGCGTCACCAACCGTGCTGAGCTGGGTTCTGCCGTGACCACCGGAGATCATGTGACGGTTGCCGCCACCGGTGACGACATGTCGCCTCAGGTTCCCGAAGGGGGCAGCCAACCCGTTGCTGATACCGACCAGAGCTTTGCCACGAAAGCTTACTCGGGGCAGGGTGCAAGTGGTGTTGGAGTTGCTGGCGCCCTTGCCATCCACACTCTCACCACCGAAACAGAGTCCGTGCTGACGGACGGGGCCGATGTGAATGCCTCGGGGATGACCGTGTCCGCCAAAAACACCACCACCCATGAGGCGGTGGCCGACGGCAAAAACGAGGACGGGGCCGTTGCCAGCGTTGGGGTGGGGGCCTCTGTTGCATTGAACTTTGCTGAAAACACGACCCGTGTGGAACTTGAAGATGGCTCCGAGGCACGCACCTCTGGAGACTTGACTCTTTTGGCCAAATCGTCAAACACCACAAAAACGACGGCCGTCTCAGGGGCAGCCGGAGGCGTCGCCGTGGTGCCGGTGCTGGCTCTGACCAATACAAAGGACATCGCAAAGGCACATATCGCATCGGGCTCAGGCCTTGTGCAGACAGGCGGGGCGTTGAAACTCTCCTCTGTGCACAGGCACACCAATGACACCGTGGCCGAAGGCACGGCCTCCGGAGGATCCACGGCTGTAGGTATGGCTGCCTCCGTGGCTTTGACAGACGACAGCAACAGCGTGGTCATTTCACGAAATGTAAATGCGGGCAGCGTGACCCTTAACGCCGAAAACGACGTGGCAGTCACCAGCCAGGGGGTTGCCTCAGCCGCAGGGGCCGCAGCCGATGAAGAGCAGACACTCAGCCAGAAGCTGGCCGCATTCTTCGGGGCCAAATCCAAGGTGGCAGGGGAAGACCCGGACCCTGAGGGGAAGACGCAGACCGATGCCGAGACCTCAGAGAGCGGTGTCAGCATTGCGGCGGCTGTGGGCGTCACCGATGTCGACAGCGTCAACGAAGCACGCATCGGTAAGGGTGTGCATGTCACCTCTTCTGGGGACGTGAGCATTGCTTCGGCATCCCAGTTGGATGTGGCGGCCATCGGTGACGGGTCTGCCGCCGGCGACACCGCTGCCATCGGTGCGGGGGTGGCCGTGAACGTGGCACGCCAGGACGGGCGGGCTGTGATTGAAGAGGGGGCTCGGGTTTCCGCCTCCAACCTGACCCTCACCTCAGGCCCCTCGCAGGGCGGTTACTCTACCAGCACCTTCGAAGCAAGGGCCAATGCAGGCGCCGGGGGGGGCGGCGTCAGCGTTTCCGGGGCAGCAGCCATCAATGTGGTGGACAACACCCTGGAGGCCAGGGCTGACGGTACCTTGGATGTGGGCGGTCAGATCGACATTACCTCCAACAACTCCAGCAGCTCCGTGGCCCAGGCCGGTGCCGTTGGCGAGGGCAAAACAGCGGGTATCGGAGCCTCCTTTGCCTCCAACCGCACCGTGCACAAAAGCCTGGCGGTTCTTGGGGGCGCGTCCACCATGGTGCAACGGGCCGGGGTGAACGTCTCCGCATACAATTATTCAACACAGACCACCGACGCCGTTGCCGGAAACGCCTCGGCCGGTGGAGATACGTCCAAGTTGGCCCTGGACGCGGCCGTGGCCCTGACCTCTGACCGGAACGAAACCAAAGCCCTGATCGAAAGTGGGGCCGACCTTGCCACCGATGCCCTTTCGGTGAACGCAGAGTCCAGGTCCACCAACCAGACCCAAGCCGGCGGCAATGCCAGCGGCAACGTGGCGATTGGGGCCTGTGTGGCCGTGGGGACCAACAGCTCTGTCACCGAAGCCGGTGTCACACGGGATATCGATGCCCAGGGCGATGTGGCATTATCGGCCCGAAGCGAAAGTGACGACCGGGTACAGGCCGAAGCCTCGGCCAAAGGGGCCAAGGCGGATCGCTACAATGGCGACGACTCCTCTGCCAGCGGCAAAAACCTGAAAAAAGCGAAGACCGGCAAAGGCGGCATCGCCGTGGCCGCGGCCGTGGGTGTCAACTCCCTTTCCAACAAGACCCTTGCGGGGATTGCCGGGGGCACCCGCATCATCACCACAGGAAATGTTGAGGTCAGCGCCTCCGAGACCTCTCGATTTGAAACCGTGGGCAGCGGGGCCGCCGTTGCCGAAGGGGCCGCAGGTATCGGCGTGGGCGTGGCCATTGCCGAACTTGACAAAGAGGCCTCCGCCACCGTGGGAGCCGGTGCCACCTTGAGTACAGGGGGCACCCTCACCGTGTCTGCAGAGGCAAGGCGCAACGCGGACAGCGCTTCAAACGACCTCATAGCTGCCCGTGCCGAGGCCGGTGCAGGGGCAAAGAACATTGGCGTGGCGGGCTCGCTGGCCCTTGTCAATGCTTCGAATACCACGCGGGCAGCCATCGAAGGAGGCACCGTAACAGCTGGGGATACCCGGGTGTCGGCCACCGATACCGAGCGCCTTGCGGCCTGTTCCGGATCCTTTGCCGAGTCCAGCGGGTATGTGAAAGGGACGGCCATCGGGGCCAGCTTTGCCCTGGTGAACGCCAGCTCCACCACCCAGGCCATGGTAGGCGGGCAGCTCACCACAGGGGACTTGGCGGTTCAGGCCACCCGCAACCGCGTGGGTACGGAGACACCAGCCATCGATGGCCTTGAAGATTTAAGTGCTGCCGATCGGGAGGCACACCGGAAAGCAGCGAATCATTTCACCGAGGCCACGGCAGGTGGCGAGGCAAACGGCTCTCTCTCCCTTGCCGGAGCTTTTGCCGTCACCACCGTGAGTGAGACAACCGAAGCGACGGTGGCCGATTCTGCTGTTATTGCCTCTTCAGGCAGCACGTCCATCCAGGCGGAAAACCACTCCCGTACCCGCAGCTTTGCCGGTGCCACGGGTGAATCCAATGGGGTTGGCGTGGGCGTGAGCAGCGCCACCACCGTGATGGATGCCACCACACGGGCTTCTGTGGGCACCGGTGCTCAGGTTGCTTCGGCAAAGAACCTTTCCATGGAAGCCACCTTGGACAATGACCTTGCCGCGCGGGCTGTCAGCTCCGGCAAGGCCCTTAAAGCCGGGGCCTCCGGTGCTGTGGTGGTCAACTCCCTCAGCAACCAGACCCAGGCGAGCATCGGCAGTCTGGCCACGGTTCGTGCAGGGGAAAACCTTGATGCCAGAGCTGTGGATGTCTCTTCTGTCACCGGTGTGGCCGGCAGTGAGGCGGCTGGCCTCAACGTGGGCGTCGGCGGTTCGGTGCTTGTGAACACCCTGCTGTCCCAGACAACCGTCAACGTGGAAAAGGGCACCACCTTGGAGGCCCTGGGGACCGGCACCGACCGCCAGGTAGAGACCGGGGACAAAACGGGCGGGGCTGATGAGACCCTTGCCTCCAAAGGCATCGCCTTTGTTGCCAAAGCCTTCCAGAAGGTGAAAGGGCTTGTGGCCTCCGGGGCCGGGGGCGGAACGGCTGCGCTGGCCGGCTCCTCCTCCACCACAGTGGCCAAGACACGCACAGCAGTGGTGGTGGCCGATGGGGTGACCACCACAGGTGCCATGGCCGGTGCTGAAGGCGCTGATTTTCGAATGGCGGCCATGGACACCACCGATCTTACCATGGTTGCCGGATCGGCAAGCGTTGGGGGGAAAGGTGCCGTGGGCGCAGGGGCTGATGTGGCGGTTTTCGCCAAAGAGACCTCGGTGACGGTGGGAACCGACGAAAGGCCCGATGCGGAGAACGCTGCTGTCCTTCAGGTGGGGGGCAGCCTGGATATGGCAGCGGCCAGCCATGATACTCAAGAGACAAAGGCGCTCGGTTTTTCCGTCTCCGCTGAAGGGGCGCTTACAGGCACTGTTGCCGTGACAAACATGAAAAACCGGGTCACGGCTGCCGCCGGTAAAGGGGTGACCCT
>Ga0193953_1001183_pt1 | contig 12459 bp, 11 predicted proteins | sample BB_4_MG_FD_140325 | JGI IMG/M metagenome (GOLD analysis project Ga0193953, IMG submission 140325) | Microbial mat bacterial communities from the Broadkill River, Lewes, Delaware, United States - BB_4_MG | ecosystem: Environmental > Aquatic > Freshwater > River > Microbial mats | place: USA... | reverse complement strand
AATGGGTAATTCGGGTTGCAAAACAGAAAATGCCTGGTACAGATCATTCTGAAACTGTTGGGTAGTGGGTTGCGGCGCTTGTCCGATGCCCCCAAAGGCAGAACCCCGGTGACAAGCCAATCCTTCCAGATCAATGATTTGTTCGCCCATGGCAGCCAATGCAGCTAATATTTCCGTTTTGCCACTGCCCGTATGTCCTTCAATCACAATTAAGTTTTGGATGGAGGTCATCTCCTCGAATAAGAAATTTCGATACGCTTTATAACCACCAATCAACAGTCCACATTGAAGGCCTGTTTTTTCAAATAGCCAGGCCATGGACTCCGAGCGCATACCGCCCCGCCAACAATGCACCAACAGTTGATTGTCAACAGCGATATCACCCGCCTGACGGGCAAAATCAGCCATTTTGGGCCCGACGATTTCTAATCCTTTTAATACAGCAGCATCTTTTCCGGTTTGTTTGTATAGCGTACCTATAACTGCCCGCTCTTCATTCGTGAAAAGGGGAATGTTAATGGCATTCGGAATATGTCCCTCCTCAAATTCACCGGGTGATCGCACATCAATAATTGGTGTGCGTTTTGCTTCCACAAGGAACTCTTTAGGAGCTAGTTTTCTCATCTGTTAAAATTTATCCCTTTATTGTCAGATGGAACGTGCCAATGAATGATCAGATTCTCATGTGAGAAAATCCTTCATGGTTCGTTTCATGATACTGATGATTTTTGGAAGTAATACTAATGCTTTGTAAAAGCAGCGTGTAAAAGTATAGTGTGGCGGGGGGATTTCAAAACAGATGGGGAAGAAATTTTGCATGAATATTTCTATATGATCCGTGTTTTGTATTTTAGGGAATGTTTTAAACTCTAAAAGTAGGAGGAGAATTATATCATGATCTTAACCCAATCTGGTTCAAAAATTAAAATTTCTCAAATTTTATACCTGTTAGTATTCCTTCTGGTCTACACAAGTTTTAAAACCCAGCCTGTTAAAGACAAACTATTAGCTCGTATTATAGCTGAGCAAACAGATGTTTCAGCACAGCACTTAAATTCTAATGTACTGGCCCAACTGTCCGAGTTAGAACTAAAAGATGTTGAATTGCAATCATTGGAAGGATTGCGGGCTTGTGTGAACCTGAAAAAATTGGTATTGCAAAATTGTCATCTTAGCGATATTTCAGAATTGAAGCATTTAACTTCTCTTGAACATTTGAACATCGCCTTGAACCCGGAGATTAGAAACATTGAAGGTGTTAGCGCTCTGAAAAATCTAAAAATTTTCATTGCCAGTGGTATTCAAATTGATGATATTTCACCCTTGGCACCATGTGAACAACTCGAACGATTATACTTAAATAATACGAAGCAGATTACAAATCTTAGACCACTTGAAAATCTTTCACAATTATCGGTTTTGGAATTCTATGACAATCAGGTTGCTGATTTACAACCTATCTCCCAATTAACGAAGTTGGAGCGATTATGGATGAATCAAAATCAGGTTACAGATATCACACCTCTTAAAAACCTGAAAAACCTTCGTTTACTTAATGATGAGTAAGAATCAAATTCAGGATATTTCACCCATTGGTTCATTAAAGAAGCTCACCGTCTTGGATTTCAGTCACAATGAAATTTCAAATATCTCCATTATCAGTGATTTAATAAATCAGGGTGCATTCACAGACACAACTTTTCAAGTATGGTGGTTGGATAATGTGACACATAGCCCTGTCATTGTTACCAAGGGGAATTTAAAGGAAGCGATGGACGATGAAATCAATACTCCAACTCTTAATCTCATTAAACAATCTAAAATTCCCTTGATTCATGATTAAGTATATTTTTGCCGGAATATTCTTTATTGCCACTGCATTCATAGCTCATACTTAGAACCTGGAGCAGATTACCTTTCATACGTCCACTGATTATTTCCCAGTATGGGATTTTGATGGGGAATCCCTGTATTTTGAATCCAACCGGGAAAGCAAAGAAGAATTATTTGACATCTGGAAATATTCGTTTGAGGAGGGTGCGATAAGACGAATAACCGAGTATCAAAATGTCCACATGAGTACTTTAAATTCTAAGGGGACGCATTTGTATTTTGCCTGTGAGCATGATCAAAATATTTATCAATTAGAGATTAAGACTCATTTAATTACGTCTATTCTAATAGATACATTGCGCAATGGACGACCGGTCATTTCGCCCGATGATCGGTTGATTACTTTTAATACCAATCGGGAAAATGAGGCAGACAAGAATGATTTATGGCTAATGACAGTAAAAGGAGATTCATTAAAAAGGCTCACCAGAAATAGTACCTATTACTATTCAGCAAGCTGGTCGCCTGATGGTACAATGTTAGCCTATTCAGCCGGAAAATGGGGAAGCCGGCACATCTGGTTGTTTTCATTAGAAACGCTCACGTCAAAATTAATTATTGATGCCAAAGGAAATAACTGTTTACCCCAATGGTCACCTGATGGAAAGAGAATAGCATTCTATTCCGATCGAAATGACAATAAGGACATCTGGGTTTTTGAGCTGGCAACTGAAAGGTTGCAGCAAATCACATTTCATAAAGCCAATGATGTGTGCCCGCAGTGGAGCCCGGATGGTCGAAAAATAGCCTTTGCCTCCAATCGAACTGGTAATATGGAAATATGGATCGTGGAGATTCGACAATGACAGGCTGATCCAGTTGACAAGCATCTAGGCGGCGTCGTGACAGAAAAATATGAATGTGCTTTTATAATAAGAATGCGTCCGGTTTGGGGCACTCTTTTTATCTTCACACCCAACTAATTAGTGATGTTGGTTACTAATTATGTTCCGGAGTTTCCGCTTCTAAACAATTCAATATTTGTAAATATAAAAGTTAAGAATTAGTAGGAAGGATTCTAAAAGAAAGGCAATGAATATGGATTGGTGTCTGCTACGATTGATAATATAGAATGCTTTTTCTTGAAATTGGAGTATGCGTATTACATAATTATTACTTTTGCAATCAATTATCAATTGTTTCTATATGGATCTATCTCAATTAAAGTTACGGTTTCTCTGTTTTCTCATATTTTTTCAGTCCCTTTTTATTGTTGCCCAAACACCCGTTAAAATTACAGGTTTTATTAAGGATAAAAAGGATGCTCTGCCACTTCCGGGTGTTTCAGTTTATCTAAAAGGTACTGTAACGGGAACTGTTACTGATGTTGATGGATTCTATTCTCTTGCAATGCCTGATAGTCTGGATTCAGTGGTGCTAGTATATAGTTTTATTGGATTCAAAATGCAGGAGGTTTCTTTCCAAAGAGATTCTATAAACAGAGAACGATTTTATATACTAATGAATAGAGAAAATGGCCAAAACTAAACTGATCGTTTCAATTCATCTTTTAGAGGTGATCTATAAGTTGTTGTGTGGATTGGTGAGCCTATCAAATGGGAAAGGGGATGTTGCAAAATGGAAAATTGCTATTGGAACCCTCATACTTTCATTAAATTCAAGCTTATCTTTTGCTCAAAAAGACTCAACGAAAGTTAGAACAGTTGATGCTAAAAATGGCACCATTACGTATGATGTAATGATGGAAGAAGAAGTATACCAAGAACAAGAAGTCCTGGTTACATGCTATTATGGTGGTCCATCTCGAAGAGTTGAAGCGCCTGTATTTCTGGGAAAAACAGGAGACATCCAAAAATACATCAAAAAGAAACGCAGATATCCCTCCAAAGCCCGGAAAAATAAAATACAAGGATCTGTGTGGGTTTCTTATGTAGTCGATATAAATGGAGATGTGAAAGATATTTCTGTATTAAGTGGCATAGGTTATGGGTGTGATGAAGAAGCCTTGAGAATTGTCAAATCCTTTCCAACGTTTAAGTGCGGCTATAAGTATGGAGAGCCCGCAGATATAAAGCAGACCGTCATAATTGAATTTAAACTTCCGTAATCCTTGAAAAAGATAATACCAAACGTTTCGATAGAAATTACTTCCGATTGTAATTTGAACTGTAAGTACTGCTATAATCATTGGCGACCTGCTATTGATAAACCAACTTCCAACTCCTATAAAAAGGCCTTGAAGGTTGTTAAGCAAGTGCTAAAGGTAGCCAATGTAGAAGCGCTTACTTTTACCGGTGGCGAACCTTTTTTAAGTGAGCGCTTTGAAGAAGTCGTACTTTTCACACGGCTAAGAAGGAAAAAAGTGAATATCATTACGAATGGAAATAGTGCCACTCCTGATTCTCTGAAACGTCTGGTTAAAATGGGCGTTCAACTTTTTGAGTTACCTTTTCATTCCTATCGGGCGGATATTCATGATGCGATGACCTCAAAAAATGGCTCCTGGAATAAAACTTATCAATCCATGATGTCCTTGATTCAAAATGGAGCTTACGTTGTGCCGGTCATTGTATTAACCAAACTTAATTATCATGTACTAGCTGAAACATTGGAGTTTCTGGCGAAAAAGGGATTTCAACGTATTATTATTAACCGATTTAACATTGGTGGAAATGGTATCCGATGGAACAATGAATTGCAATTAAGTAAAAAGGAGTTGAACACAGCATTTGAGCAAGCAAATGAATATTCGGAAAAACTCGGCTTAACTATTTCATCCAATGTATGCACCCCGTTTTGTATCATAGATCCTAAGGACTATTTAAATCTCCAATTTGGTTCTTGCCCTGCTGAAGCAAGGTATAAACCCATTACTGTGGATTTAAATGGAGATATGCGTCTTTGTAATCATTCTCCGATAGTAGTTGGTAATATATTTACAACTGATATATATGAACTTTTAGATTCTGATTATGCCAGAAGTTGGGCTGAATTGAAGCCTTCATTTTGTTCTGACTGCACTAAGTTTGACGATTGTCTAGGGGGCTGTAGGGCGGCTTCAGAACAGCTTCAAAAAACGCTTCTGGATATTGATCCAATTATAGACTTTGAATCATCAACTAAGAATTGATAAAGAAAACTACCAAAAAAAATCCCGCCAGAAGCGGGATTTTTTAATATCTCAAAAATGTGCTTTTTACCAAATAACCGCACGCTTATCCGGTGCAATGTACAAGGCACTGGAAGCGTCTAAATTAAAGGCATCATAAAACAGTTGCATGTTTGGCAGTGGGCCGTTCACACGGTTGATACCTAAAGAGTGTACATCCTCTTTGGTCAGACGTAAAATCTCTTTATCACGAATGTTTTGAGCCCAAACACGTGAGTATCCTAGAATGAAACGTTGATCAGCTGTGAAGCCATCAATTTTCTCAGGTTGCGGTTTACCTTTCAACGAATTACTATAAGCCTGGTGTGAGATACATAAGCCACCTAGGTCAGCAATGTTTTCACCCAGTGAATATTCACCGTTGGCAAATGTACCTGGTAATACTTCAATGGCATTGAACTGATCGACCAACACTTGTGTGCGCTCTTCGAATAATTTAGTATCCTCAGCTGTCCACCAGTCATTCAGGTTACCTTCTTTGTCGTAATAGCGTCCTTTATCATCAAAACCATGCGTCATCTCGTGACCGATTACCACACCAATGGCTCCATAGTTCACAGCATCGTCACCATCTAAATAAAAGAAAGGAGGCTGTAAAATAGCTGCCGGGAAGACGATTTCATTGGCTACCGGGCTATAGTAAGCATTCACTGTTTGAGGGGTCATGTGCCACTCTTCTTTATCAACGGCTTTCCCTAATTTGGACATGTCGAAGGCGAAATCAAATTCGCTGCTGGCCATTACGTTTGTTACATAAGAGTCGGCTGTGATGTTTAAATCACTGTAATCACGCCATTTGTTTGGATAGCCAATTTTAACGCGGATGGTTCCCAGTTTTTCATGGGCAGCTTGTTTGGTTTCGGCGCTCATCCATTCCAGTTGATCTACGCGCTGACCAAAAGCTATGCGTAAGTTTTCAACCAAGGTTTCCATGCGTACTTTAGCCTCGGGTGGAAAGAAATCAGCGACGTATAACTGACCAACAGCTTCGCCTAAAGCACCACTGGTTGCACCTAGCACTCGTTTCCAGCGAGGTTCCTGGGCTTTTTTACCCGATAGGGCTTTACCATAAAAGTCGAAGTTAGTATCTACAAAATCACTGCTCAGGTAAGATGCCGATTCGCGTACCACAACAGCAGTCAGGAAAGTTTTCCAGGTTTCTAATGATTCAGATTGGTACAACTTTGCCATTTCGCCCAGGAAATGGGGTTGATACACGTTAATGTCACCAGGGGCAGGTACATGAATACCTTCCAGGTATTGGTTCCATGGAAACTCAGGGGCCATCTTTACCAAACCTGCCACATCAGTTTTGTTATAGGTTTTGTGTGGGTCCCTATTTTCCATACGTGTATTTGATGCTTCGGCTATTTTTGTTTCAAAGGCCATAATGGTTTTGGCCATTTTTTCAGCATCATCCTCAGCATTTCCAATCAAACTAAACAAAGTTGTCATGTATGTATGATAAGCTTCACGTAATTTTACCGAACGCTCACTGTCATCCAGGTAATAATCACGATCGGGCATCCCTAAACCGCTCTGGTAGATACCGGCAATGGTCATCTCACTGTTTTTCTGATCTGCTGAACTGAAAAAGTGGAAAACAGGTGCAAATTGCTTGCGCTGCAAGGAGCTAATGACCGTGACTAACTCTTCGCGCTGACTGATGTTGCTGATTTCATCCAATAAAGGCTGAATCGGCGTGATGCCTGCTTTTTCAATGGCAGCTGAATCCATACCGGCGGCAAAGAAATCACCGATTTTTTGACTGATAGTACCAGGTGCGCCTTTTTCCGCAGCAGCTTTTTCAATTACTTTTTTTACATTCTTTCTGTTTTCTTCCGCCAATTTGTCGAAACTACCATAACGGCTTTTCGCATCAGGCAGTGGATTTTGTTTCATCCAACCCCCATTGGCATATTGGTAAAAGTTTTCGCCGGGCTGCATGGTGACATCCATATCAGCTTCTGAAAACACAGGCTTAACAACCTGTCTGGTTTGCTTTGGAGCAGTTTGACAAGCACCAACTCCAATGGCCGTTGCCACAATAACGGGCAAGAAATGTTTTGTTCTCATGAATTAATAATTAAGGTTTTGTAGCAGTACTTACCAGACTCATATTTAATTATACATGAGTCAGCCTAACTACTGTGTGTTATTTTCGCATAAAACAATTGGAAATGCTGTTTCCCAGGCAGCATTGTGTCAAAATAAGTTAAAAGGATTCAAACTACCAAAAATCCGGAATTTGCTTGTCATTTGTAAGCAATTCCAGGGTTTCAGCATCAATCAATGAGAAATTTCAACGCCTTATACAGAAATGATTGAATCAGTTGTTAATTCAAAGTAAAAAAGCCTCTTAAGTAATATTTCATCTTTTATCCAATGATTCAACAAATACTGTTTAGCCATCCCGTGCAGCGATGAACAAAAGTGGATGAACAAGAGGGGGGCAACATTGAAAAGCTTCCGCTTATATTTTAGCAGCTTAGTAAATCAATGACTTACGAGAATCTTCAAAGAGGCATCAAACCTTTATTCAGGCTGATTGTTTAAACAGACATTAGGTAGTGTTTAATATTATTTTGATGATATGAAACATTTCTGACAAAAAGATTGTTTTTAGGACTGAATTTAGATTTGGTTTAAATAAAGGCGGTAATTATATTTGCCGCTCTGTTAATTTAGAATAAATTAATATAAGCTATATGTCAACATTTGAAATCTTAATGCCTAAAATGGGCGAAAGCGTTGAAGAGGCAACCATTACCAAGTGGTTTGTCTCGGAAGGAGATACCATTCAGGAAGATGACGTACTTCTTGAAATTGCGACAGATAAGGTAGATTCTGAGATTCCTTCGCCAGTGGCTGGTACAGTGAAAGAAATTAAGTACAATACAGATGATGTGGTGCCGGTTGGGGTGCCGGTTGCAGTGATTTTATTGGAAGGTGCCGAGCTTAATGATGAAGCACCGGCAGCTAATCAAACAACAGCGCCAGTAGAGGACGTAGCTCCGGTCACTGCTGACTCGAATGTAAAAAACATTAACAATACATCTGATCGCTTCTTTTCGCCATTGGTACGTAGCATAGCTGCTTCAGAAGGTATTTCATCCCAGGAATTGGAAACCATTTCAGGAACCGGAAAAGAAGGCCGGGTAACTAAAAATGATATCTTAAGTTATCTTGAAAACCGTCCTTCGGGTGGACAAGCGGTTGAATCAGTTGCTGCGCCAGCAGCACCTAAAGAGCAGCCCAAAGTACATGTGTCTGTTTCGGCCGGCGATGACATTGTAGAGATGGATCGCATGCGCAAACTCATTGCTGATCATATGGTGATGTCGAAACAAGTATCACCTCACGTCACCAGTGTGGTTGAAGCCGATGTCACCAACCTGGTTTTGTGGCGCACAAAAGTAAAAGCTGATTTCCAAAAGAAATATGGTGAGAAAATTACTTTTATGCCAGTGATTACAGAAGCAGTGGCCCGGGCCTTACGTGATTTTCCGGGAGTGAATGCATCGGTGGATGGCGATAACATCATCTACCGTAAACAAGTCAATGTGGGTATGGCAGTGTCGTTACCAACCGGCAATCTGATTGTGCCGGTGATCAAGCAGGCGGATCAAAAGAATTTGGTGGGCCTCACCGGTGACATTAATCGTTTGGCGAATCAGGCGCGTGAGAATAAACTCTCACCCGATGATATCCAGGGGGGTACGTTTACGATCACCAATTTTGGTTCGTTTAAAAACATTATTGGAACACCTATTATCAATCAGCCCCAAGTGGCAATTCTGGCGGTTGGGGCCATTGAGAAAAAACCGGCTGTGATTGAAACGCCTACCGGTGATGTGATTGGTATCCGCCATAAAATGTTTTTGTCCTTATCTTATGATCATCGTGTAGTAGATGGTGCACTGGGGGGTGGCTTCCTGCGACGTGTGGCTGATTATATAGAGGCACTTGACATCAATCGTGAAATTTAATGTGTGACCCTAAAAACAATCTGGAAATGAGTGATATTCCAAAAATATATTCCATCAAGAAGACGGATAAAGAAACCTTATTAAAATGGTATCGTCTTTTATTCCTGGGGCGTACCCTGGATGAGAAAGCACCAAATTATTTGAAACAAGCCATTGGCTGGTCCTATCATGCACCAGCCGCCGGGCATGATGGTATTCAGTTGGCCATTGGTCAAAATTTTAATCGGGAGAAGGATCATCTGTTTCCTTACTATCGTGATTTGATTACCAACTTATCAGCCGGACTTACGTCTGAAGAAATTATTTATAATGGTATTTCAAAAGATACTGATGTAGCTGGTGGTGGACGACACATGTCCAATCACTTTGCCAAGCCGGAATGGAACATCCACAATGTGTCTTCTTGCACTGGAAACCATACCTTGCACGCAGTGGGAATGGGACGAGCTTTGAAAACCTATAAAGCTAAAGGGGTTGCCATTAGCTCGCAAGGTGAGTCGTCGGTATCCGAAGGTTATGTGTACGAAGCTGTTAATGGTGCATCTAAAGAGCAACTTCCGGTGGTTTTTGTATTTCAGGATAATGGTTATGGTATTTCTGTCCCCAAAAAAGATCAAACAGCCAACCGAAAGGTAGCTAAGAATTTTGAGGGATTAAAACACTTGCGCATTATCTATTGTAATGGTAAAGATGTCTTTGATTCGATGAATGCCATGGCCGAAGCTGTTAAATGGGCTGAAGAAAATCAGAAACCGGTGATTGTTCAGGCTAACTGTGTACGTATTCATTCGCACAGTAATTCCGATCGGCATGATTTATATCGGGATGATAATGAGTTGGCTTATGTCAAGGAGTATGATCCTTTGGCAAAGTTTCAGCGTTTATTGATTCGCTATGATCGCGCCACTGAAGAAGAGTTAAAAGCCATTGAAGCAGATGTGGCAGCAGAGGTGAAGGTGTCGCATCGAAAAGGAATGGCAGCACCACATCCAACACCGGAGTCGGTTCACGACTTTGTGATTCCGGAACCCTACAAATCTGAAAAATACCCGGAAGGCATTCATAATTTTGATGGTGAACCCAAGAAATTGATCCAGGGATTGAATGAAACATTGAAAGCGGAGTTTCGTCGTAACCCGGATACTTTTATCTGGGGACAAGATATTGCCAACAAAGACAAAGGAGGTATCTTCAACGTGTCTAAAGGCATGCAACAGGAATTCGGGAAGGAACGTGTGTTTAATGCTCCAATTGCAGAAGACTTTATTATGGGAACGGCCAATGGAATGGTGCGTTACAATAAAGATATTCGGGTAGTGGTAGAAGGAGCGGAGTTCGCTGATTACTTCTGGCCGGCCATGGAGCAGTTTGTAGAAACGACGCATGAATATTGGCGTACCAAGGGACAATTTTCGCCTAATATTACTGTGCGATTGGCTTCTGGTGGTTACATCGGGGGCGGATTGTATCATTCTCAAAGTATTGAAGGTGCTTTATCAACCTTTCCCGGAGTACGAATTGTTTATCCTTCATATGCAGATGATGCCGCGGGTTTATTGCGTACCAGTATGCGGTCAGAAGGGATGACAGTATTTATGGAGCCTAAGGCGTTGTACAATGCACCTAAAGCAGCCACTCCAATTCCGGATGATTTTGAGGTACCATTTGGAAAAGCCCGGACCCGCCGAGAAGGAACAGATCTGACTATTATAACCTATGGTAATACCACTCAGATGAGCGTGGAAGCAGCAGATAAATTGGCCGAAGAAGGTATCGGTAATATTGAAGTGATCGACTTGCGCACATTGGTTCCTTTAGATACGGAAATGATCGTTAGCTCCATAAAGAAAACGTCAAGAGCATTGGTCGTACATGAAGATAAAGTGTTCTCAGGTTTTGGTGCCGAAGTTGCTGCAACCATTACATCTGATGCATTCGAATATTTAGATGCACCGGTAAAAAGGGTTGGTTCAACCTTTACACCCGTTGGATTTAACCGCGCACTGGAAGCTGCCACTTTGCCCAACACGCAAAAAATCTATGATGCAGCGAAAGAGCTGTTAGCTTATTAACCCATCAATTCAACAGAGTATGCAAGATACAGGTATATTTTATAGTTTCAGATCGGTGAAAACTGGTCAGCAAGTAAAAAAAATCATCAAATTGTTGGGGAATGATCAGGTTGAAACAGTTGATGTGGATACCGTGACGCGTGATCAGTTCATGAAATTCACTAATTTCATTCTGGCTGTACCAACTTGGTTTGATGGTGAGTTACCCAATTACTGGGATGAGTTCTTACCCGCAATTGAAGATGAGGATTTCAAAGGAAAGAATTTTGCCATTTTTGGTGGTGGTGATCAAAAAGGATATCCCGAAAATTTTGTAGATGGTATCGGGCTAATGACTGAATTCATTGAAGATAGAGGTGGAAAAATAGTTGGTTATACCTCTACGGATGGTTATGAATTTGAAGGTAGTCGGGCTCAACGCGGTGATCAGTTTACTGGTTTAGCCCTGGATATAGAGAATCAAGCAGCATTAAGCAACGAACGCATTGAAAAGTGGGTAGAAAGCTTGAAGAAAGATTTTAAATAAGAGAAGTTTGTTCATTTGGATCGAAACGGCCGGTGAAATTTAATTTCATCGGCTGTTTTTATATGAACAAGGTGTGTTCCAAAAGAATCTTGACGCCAATTCCGATTAGAATTAAACCACCGATTAACTCAATTTTATTTTTGAAAACACTTCCTAATCGAATACCCAATGTTAATCCGGCAAAAGCGAATATAAATGTGGTAAGACCGATCACAAGGGCTGGTAGAAAAATCTTTACACCTAGTAAAGAGAAACTTATTCCCACAGCCAATGCATCAATACTAGTTGCAATAGCTAGTGTGGTAATAGTTTTGTTGCAATGCGGATTGATGCAAGGTGCTTCAGATTCATTTTTTAATGCTTCATACACCATTTTGCCACCGATGAAAGAAAGTAGGATAAAGGCTACCCAATGGTCAAATGATTTGATATAAGATTCAAATGTTCGTCCCAGAAACCAACCAAGCACCGGCATTAATCCTTGAAATATGGCAAAAAAAATGCTGATTTTTCCCATTGTTTTAAGCTGGAAATACTTTAGCGATAAACCAGCTGAAATAGAAACAGCGAAAGAATCCATTGCTAATGCAATGGCTAGCATCAATAGTGTCAGAAACTCCATATTTTCCGGGTTGTTTGCGCAAAAGTAAAAAAAATGATAGACTTCAAGAGTTTTTCAATCATTATTGGATTATAATAAAAAAGCTCCAGTCATTGACTGAAGCTTTTTATTGGTGACTCAGCAGGGGTTCGAACCCTGGACCCCATCCTTAAAAGGGATGTGCTCTACCAGCTGAGCTACTGAGTCGCCTTGTTTTTGCGGTTGCAAATATAGGTGAATTATTCTTT
>Ga0193953_1001182_pt1 | contig 12463 bp, 14 predicted proteins | sample BB_4_MG_FD_140325 | JGI IMG/M metagenome (GOLD analysis project Ga0193953, IMG submission 140325) | Microbial mat bacterial communities from the Broadkill River, Lewes, Delaware, United States - BB_4_MG | ecosystem: Environmental > Aquatic > Freshwater > River > Microbial mats | place: USA... | reverse complement strand
CTATATCTATCATCTTTTTTTACAATCTCTTCTAGCTCTTTTCTTATCTCATTACTTAGTTCTATTTTTACTCTTTTCATACTGAGTATTATATCTAGTGTTTTATTGTTTTGGGGTACTTATGAAGAACAACAAGTAGAGTATTATATTTTGCTTTATCCTAATGACTTGGTAGCTAGAGTCTATAAAATAAAAAACGATAGATATATAAAAGTGGGTGATTTTAGCAATGAAATACTTAAATTTCATGATATGGAGTGTGATTTGAGTCTTGATTTTGATAAGGTATTTAGAAAATTTCGTCATTGATACCAAGGAGTCAAGGGGTACATTATAGGTAATAGTACTATTTAATGGAGCATAATAATACTCTCTCTATTGATGGAGAAGATAAGCTCTACAGAGCAAATCCCACACTCTCCATCAAAGAGAATAATGTTCATAGATTTTATGATTTTAGTTGATTCCAACTTGTAGCTAAGCTATCAGCCATTTTATTATTAAACCATCCAAATGCATCTTTAAGCTCTTTACAATCATTCTCTAAAGATTCCACAAGTTCAATCATCGAAAACTTTTCAACGATCTTCTCAAACTTTTTATTGCCAATTCCTTTGACATCTAAAAAGATCTGCTTAATATCATTTTGAGTAATAGAGATTTCAGCTTCCTCACTCTCATCGCTCTCATCTGTACCCATCTCAAGGCTCTCTTCAAGTACCGAAGGGGCTACCATCGTATCTTTGTAGTTATCTTGAAAATTCCATCGCTCACTTGGCCACTCTTCAAAGGTTCGATCTTTGGTAATAAGCATTGGATAGATAGAGTCTAGCTCATGAGCATAAAGTTCACCCTGCTCTGTCGTTACCTTTTTCTTGGCAATAAAGTGATCGGCATCGTAACTTGCACTGTATCGACCAAAAGTAATGTAACGCAAGGTTCGCAAGATTGAACTATCCATCTTACCAAGCTCTTCCCAGTTATACATAGGAATATGTGGTAGAGGGAAGTAACCATTGCTAAATTTATGCATCAAATACTGTCCAATCCAATCACGAATGTAAGGGAAAGCTGCAAAGGCTGTAGCACACTCTAATATGCGGTATTTACCATCTTGACCCACTGCAATATCACAAGCCCAATACTCTGCATTAGCTGCTTTAGATACCTGTACCGCTAAATCAAGCAGCTCTTTGGGTACATCTTGATAATCCATGCTTCCACCTTGACTTGTGTTGGTAAGCCACTCCCCCTCAGGCGGTCGTCGCCAAAAGGCACAAACAGGCTTATGACCAATAAGCATCACGCGAACATCAGCCTCCATAGGTACAAAATCTTGCATATAAACAGGATAATACTTCTTTTGAGCCAATAGATTTTTAGCTTCGTTTTTGCTATCTACTTTATGCACAAAGTACCCACCATAATTTGATGGTCCGTAACTCTTTTTGATAATCTTTGGATACTCTGTTGTCTCGATAAACTTATTGGCCTTGGCTCTATCGTAGTGAATATAAGTTCTTGGAATAGGTATACCATACTTCCATGCAAAACGGGTTACATTCTCTTTGGATTTATTGGAAAACTGAGTATCTAGTGAGGGAATAAACTGCACATTTGGAAGCTCTCTTGCAATCTCTCTAAATGTCTCATAAGCTGTTGCAGGAATGTTTCCAATCAATATATCAATTTTTTTGCGTTTTACCTCTTTGATAAATCTATTTTTATCATTTTTCCAATGGTATGTTACAGTCTCTATCTTATCTGGCCACCCTCTAAAGTTTGAATGGTCAAAAAATCTCAATACATAATCAAGGTATAAAAACCCTAGTTTTGGTAATTTCTGTTTTGTTTTTCTCTTTTTAGCCACGCTCTATTCCCTTTCTATTTTTGTGTCTTTCTATCGATTAGCTCAACGATTGCTTCTATTTTTTTATTATTAAAATCTATTCCCAGTTTCTCTTGCTGCGGTGTTGCAAATGCAGGTATCCCATTAACCTCAAGTACTACATACTCCTCCTTCTCCTCATCATAAATTATATCCACTCCACCAATATCGATATTACACACTTCACACGCTTTGATGGCTAAATTGACCACATCATCATTGGCTTCTCTTGGAAATACACTTCCACCACTTGTCACATTGGTACGCCAATCACCCCCACCAGCACGTCGTCCATAACAGCTAATAAACTTCCCATCGACAATATCAACTCTAAAATCACTGTTATCGTATTTGATAAACTTCTCAACATAGAAAAATCTCAAATCCATCTGATTGAGAAAGGGCATCAACATATCCAAGTTGGCTTCAGACTCAATTTTAGTCAGCCCTACCCCACCCCAACCATCGGTAGGCTTATAGATCATCTTATCCCATTTTTTAATAATTTTACGCAGATGGTGATCATCGTCTCTATGGCAGAGTTTATAATCAGGCGTTGCAATCCCACTATTACGTAGCATAAAAGCTGTTTGAAACTTATCTTCAGTAAGTGCAAATGCATCATAAGAGTTAATCATCGGAATAATACGATTGAGTGCTTGATACAAAAATACTTGATACTGTGTCTGTTCACCCGCATTATAAGAAAAGAAGAGATCAAGTTTATCGAGCTTAATATCATCATGATAGATATGCCCGTTCTTTGCCAACGCATGTCTCAAGTTGATATTTGGGATCACTTTGATATCCCTATCTTTGAGCTTTTTGATAAGTTTTTTTTGAATCTTATCACCACCACCATTTTGATACATCCACATACCAATCTTTCGCGCCATTGACAACTCCTAATAGTAAACATTTAAGATTTGATATTATAACATCAAAGACAAAAAAAACTCCGCATATTTTATCGCTTTTATAGCAGAATCTTATTAATTTCATTCATGTTTCTAAAAAGAGTAAAAAACAAACCCTATAATATATTTCATAATGTAATGTATTTATGATATAATTAGACTAAATGAAATATAATTATCAGGGGTAGTAATGTATTTAAAACAAAGAGAGAAATTTCATCTTATTTTAAAGATAAGTTCAGTCTATTTGGATTATAATATTACTAACACACCTCCTCCACCTCTTGATAATGTGCAAATCGAGGAGGTTTTATCATGAAGCCTACATTTGCTAAACCTCACTTATCTTTTGAAGAACAAGTTAATCTACTCAAAAAACGCAATCTGACCATTTCAAACACAGACTATGCTATCAAAAAACTTGCCCACCTCAACTACTATCGTCTAAGTGCCTATTTTCATCCCTTTTATAAAAGCAAAGATTACTTTAGTGATGAAGCAACCTTTGAAGATATTATCCAACTCTACTACTTTGACAAAGAGTTTCGTAATCTACTCTTCTACGCTATTGAAAAAGTTGAAATTTATCTACGTACTCAGATAGCCTATACCATCTCCAAACACCATGGGGTCTTTGGCTATAATAACCCATCCCTCTTTCACAATCGTCACAAACACCAAGAGATACTTAAAAGCATCCACAAAGAGGTGAGCCGCTCTAAAGAGCCTTTTGTCAAGGAGTTTTTTGCCAAATATCGTGAAAAGCATCTTCCTATCTGGGCAATGGTAGAGATCATCTCTTTTAATACCCTCTCCAAAATATTTGCCACACTCAAAGAGGAGCTACGAGAAGAGATCATACAAGGTATCGATATACGTCCCTATGTATTCCAACGATGGACACATAGCCTAAACTACATTCGCAATATCTGTGCTCACCATAGTCGCTTGTGGAATAAGGTCTTGGCAATTGAACCAATGAAACCTAAAAACCAAAAACTTTTTAAACAACTCAACAATAAAAAGATATTTTTTGTGGTAATGATGTTAGAATTCATACTTCAAGAGATAGACGATGAAGAGTTTGATTTTAAATACAAACTCCAACGCCTCTTCTACAGCTACCCCAATGTCAATAAGTTTGCTATGGGCTTTGTGGAGAATTGGGAGGAGTATGAGATATATTCTAGGAGCAAAAAGTGAAAATAGGAACCGATATTGTCGTGATTGAACGCATCAAAAAAGCACTCGATAAATTTGGAGATAAGTATAAAAAGCGATTTTTATCTGATGAGGAGATTGAGAGTCTATCGCAAAAACCAGACTCCATTGCAGGCTACTGGGCGGCAAAAGAGGCGATTTCTAAAGCTTTGGGTTGTGGAATAGGTCAAGCTTTAGAGTTTCATGATATTATTCTATACAAAGATAGTCTAAATGCTCCACACTTTAGATTAAGTGCCAAAGCTCAAAAACTTCATAAGGTTATTGATTCATCACTATCGATTAGTCATGATGGGGGATTTGCTATTGCGGTGGTGGCTATCACACAACAAAAAGATATAGAATGAGGAAAAATGCAATTAAGTAATCAAGCCAAGAGTATAGCTCAATCTGAAATTCGTGCCATGTCGATACTCTGCAAAGAGCATTGTGGTATCAATATGGCTCAAGGACTCTGTGATTTGGAAGTACCCAAGCCTGTTATAAAAGGTGTCCAAGAAGCCATGGAGGCTGGAGAGAATATCTACACTTCAGCCTACGGTAACTATCCCCTTAGAGAGGCAATTGCCCATAAGCAAAACAGCTTTTATAATCAAGGAATCCATGCTGATAATATCTTAGTTTCACTGGGGGCTACAGGGGCTTTTTATGCCATGGCTCAAAGTCTGCTCAATAGTGGAGATGAAGTGATACTCTTTGAACCCTACTACGGCTACCATGTCGCCACACTCCAAGCCATTGGATGCAAGATCAAATTTATCCGCACTGCCCCACCCTACTACGATATTGACTTTGATGAACTCAAATCAAGTATCAGTTCCAAAACCAAAGCGATTTTGATCTGTAATCCCTCTAACCCTAGTGGTAAAGTCTATACTCAAAAAGAGCTAGAGACCCTAGGAGAGATTGTACAAGCCAATGATCTAACACTCTTTAGCGATGAGATGTATGAGCACTTTATCTACGATAATTTGGAGTTTATCTCTGCTATGAGTATTGAGGCATTGAAAAAACACTCCATTGTCATCTCGGGCTTTTCAAAAATCTACTCCATTACAGGGTGGCGTATTGGCTATGCCATTGCTCCCAAAGCGATTGCGGATGCGGCATCTGCTTTTAATGACCTAATCTACGTCTGCCCACCTGCACCCTTGCAACACGGTGTACTCAAAGGATTGCAAGAGTTACCCAAAAGCTACTATCACAATGTAGCCACTTCCCATCAGATAAAACGCGATAAATTTACACAAGCACTCAATGATGCAGGCTTAAAAGCTCAAACGATTAAAGGGGCTTACTATATTCTTGCAGATATATCCAAGCTTGATGGTGTAGATGATAAAGAGAAGGTTGTTAATTTATTAAAAAGAAGTGGAGTGGCTGCTGTACCTGCACGAGCCTTTTATCAAAATGCTCAAGGTATCCATCTGGCTCGATTTTGTTTTTCTAAAACCAATAGAGAGTTAGATCAAGCAATAGAGCAGTTAAAACAATTAAGCTAGTCAATTACTTGGATTCAATTTTTTCATTTTATCGCGATGCATAATATAACGAAATGAGATATAGATAAGTAAAACCCCAATAAAAGCTAGGGATAGATAGGCAATAATTTTATCAGCCTGTGCAGTGGAGTCTGCTCCAAAGACATAACCAATCCCTAGCATGAGCGAATTCCAAGCTACGTTTGATGCGTAGGTAATGGGTAAAAACCAGATGAGTGACATACGTGAAAGACCTGCTGGCAAAGAGATATATTGACCCATACTAGGAATCAAAGGAGCAAGCAGTACGGCAGCTTTTCCATAGCGTTTAAAAAAGTCCTCTATTGAGTGAAACATATGCTCTTTTTTCTTCTCAAAAACATTGGCAATAATCTTTTTGGCAAATGTGTAGTTGATAAATGCTCCTGTTGTGGTACCTGCTGCTGTCACCATAGCAACCAATGCAAAATCCATTTTACCCAAGGAGACTAAATACCCAGCAGGAAGCAGTATCAATTGTGTCGGAAGAGGGATAAATGTTCCAACAATAACCATATATAAGAAAAATCCTATATAACCTATTTCAAATACACTATTTACTAATGTCTCAATCATTTTAAATTCCTAAAATTGTATTGATATGTTGGGTGATTATTTTATTTACGATAGATTAAATCTGTAAATGACTTAATCTAATTATACTCTACTAAAATTAAAGTAGAGTACTATTTTTGGCGTGAAGCTTTTTCAGTGATACCACTGGTACCAAATCTTCTCGCGAGCTCTTGCTTGACACGATCAGGAGAGACATCTCTATAGGCCAATCCTACCAATGCATGATAGAGTAAATCACTTGCTTCATAGATAACTTGCTTATCTTCCTCTTCATTAATAGCTACGGCTAATTCATCAGCCTCTTCACGTATTTTAGATAAAAGAAGGGTTTTGTCATTTAAAAGTTTTTTAGTCCAAGAGTTAGAACTATTTTCACTCTTTCGCTGTAAGATTGTATGATAGAGTGTATCAACCACACCATATATTACTGAGGTATCAACTTCACTATTATATAAAATTTTTTCTTTAGTTACGCTTGTAAAGAAACAACTTTTTGCTCCTGTATGACAAGCAACGCCATTTTGATGAATTTTAAGAATAATGGTATCTCCATCACAATCAATCAATATATCTTTAATCTCTTGGGTATGGTTAGAGCTCTCACCTTTTTTCCAGATGCGTTGCTTACTTCTGCTAAAGTAGTGTGCATAGCCTGTAGAGAGAGTCAGTTCATACGCCTCTTGATTCATATAGGCAAGCATCAATACTTCATTGCTCTGCTCATCTTGTGCTATGGCTGGGATAAGCGGATGCTTACCCCAGTTAAGTTCTACTTTACTGCTCATTTATTGTCGTACGTGTTTGGTGAGCATTTTTACCATTGGTTTTAGAATCAACCCAAATATTTGGAACCGATCCACCAGGTGTTAAGAAAATCTGAGCATTGGTATTAACTTTAAGTGCTTCGTTAAACTTCATCTGTGTATCGATCTGCTTAAGTTCAAGTAGCTCTCTTGTCAAAGATTTAGCGATGATAATATTGGCTTTGGCTTGCTCTTCAGCTACAATTCTAATCTTATCGGCTTCCCCTTGTGCCTCAATTCTATTTCTTTGAGCTTCACCTTTTGCAATTTCAGCTTTACGTTGAGCATCTTGTTTTGCTTTTTCCTTTTGTTGCTCTGCTACGGTTACCTCTTGCTTAGCAATTTGAACTTTTTCAATTTGATCTTTGATCTTTGGAGGGAGTTCAATATTTCTTAGCTCCACCGATGAGAGAAGAACAGGTCTATTCTCAATGGATTGAATCGATGTTTTGATTTTAGTTTGAATCGCTTCAGCAATCTCATTACGCATCTCAGGTAAGAGCTCTGCAGTATATTGACCAATTACATCACGTACCACTTCACGTACTTTTGAGTTAATAATCTTCTCTTCCCAGCTATCACCCCACTTCTCAATAGTAGCAGGAGCTGACTGAGCTTGAAGCCTATACTGTACTGCTAGTTCAATATCAACAGTAAGTCCACGTTTATCAAGTACCGAAATAGCATCGTTTCGCTTGAGTCCACCTTCGTATTTGTTTCCATCTCCTACAGCTGTTCGAGCATCGTTGCTGTAGGTAATCATACGGATACGAGTATTAACGATATGAATCCGTTGAAAAATAGGTACATAGAGGTGTAGTCCTGGCTTAAGTGGAACTTCTTGGAATTTACCCGTCGTCACTTTGATCCCAACTTCACCTGAATTTACAATGGCAAAGGGTTTGAGTGCAATGGCAGCAAAGACAATAAAGACAATTACAATGAGAGTACTGGCCAATTTACCTAGCCCTCCACCATTGAAGTTTGGCATCTGAGGCATATTGTTGTTGCCCCCTCCACCACCGTTACCGCCACCGCCGTTGTTGGATGGTTTCTTCTTTTTAAAGTAGTCGTTCATATCAGCTGGCATAAACACGCTCCCTGTTAATGTATGTTAATGTATGTCGGTAATCTTTATCTCGTCCATAGACAACATCAAAGTAGGCACTTTGAAGCTTTTTAGTCATAGCTCCACGCCCACCATTACCAATCACACGATGATCAAGTGATTTGATAGGTGTAATCTCCGCAGCAGTTCCTGTAAAGAACGCCTCATCACAGATATAGATCTCATCTCGTGTAATATTACGACGTTCAATAGGGATATTAAAATCTCTTGCAAGTGAGAGTACGGTTGCTTGTGTGATTGATTCTAATGAGTTGTCATTGGGTGGAGAGATTAAAACACCACCTCTTACTATAAAGAGACACTCACCTGTACCCTCTGCTGCAAATCCATTCTCATCAAGCATCAAGGCTTCTTGAAATCCTGCCTCAATCGCTTCATATTTTGCCATTTGAGAGTTAAGATAATTGGCCGCTGCTTTTGCTTTTCCAAAAGTTGATCGATTAGGATTTCGAGTAATGGATGATGTACAGACTTTAATACCGTTTTCAAGTCCATCATCACCCAAATAGGCTCCCCACTCCCAAGCAGCAATCATGGTATGAACAGGTGCATTAACATGGTGTACTCCCATCTGTCCATATCCCAAATAGATCAATGGTCGAATATAGACATTACCTGTAAACTCATTGGCACGAAGCAACTCAATGTGTGCCTCTTTTATTGTCTCTATATCAAAGTTTGGTTTAATCGCTGTAATTTTTGCTGAATTATAGAGCCGTTCACAGTGCTCATCCAATTTAAAAATTGCTAAACCTTCATCTTGAGTTTGGTAGGCTCTTGTTCCTTCGAATACTGCATTACCATAATGCAATGTATGCGTTAGAACATGAACTTTGGCATCCGCCCAATCAACAAGCTCACCATCCATCCATATCTTTTTTGCTTCATTCATTGTAAGTAGCTCCCTGCTAAATCTATTAAATAATCATGCCCCTATTTTTATAAGGGCTTTTAAAAGTAGATATTATCTAAAAATTGATTAAACTAAAGAGCAAGAGATATTAGATAGATAATTCTTACTCGTTTGGTGTATCTTCTTGTGGTTTGCTAAAGAGTGATGCAGAGGTTGCATGGATTTTTCGTTCACAACTGTCAATCGTTGTTTTGAGTTTTGTAGAGGCTTTTTCGAGATCACTGTAGAGTGCTTTGATACGCTCTTCATCGAGTGTACTGAGCTTAAATTTAACTTTTGTCATTTTGATATTGAGTTTATCGATCTCTTTTTCTTTTTCGCTCTGATCAATCTTCTCTAGTATAGCTGTAAGTTTTTTATTTTCAAAGTAGGAGTTATACATATCCAAATAGATCTCATGCCACTTTTGGTGTGTCGTTACCAAATCTCCATAAAAGATAGAACCAATAATTTTCTCTAAATCTTCCGTGTTATGCAGCCAATGACCAAAACCGCAATGAGTTGATTCTAACTCAGGTGGCCTATTAATAAACGAACGGTTTCTTATAATATTATTAATTCTTCGCATATTAGATAGATGCGACTCTTTTGCTTGAACTAGACCATCTAACAACTCTTCTCTTGTCATACTCGTCTCCAATTTTATTTTTTCTCTCAAATATTATAATATCCTAATAAAATTTTAGATTCTCTTAATGGATGATTATTTTTTATTCATTATTATAATATTATTTTGGATATAATCTCGATAAATAAAAGCACGGTTAAAGGGAGATATAAAGCATGAGTGTACATATCGTAGATGAGAAAATTGAATTAGACCCCAAAAAATATATTGTGAGTAAAACAGATACAGAGGGAATAATTGAATACGCAAATGACTATTTCATTGAAGTATCAGGCTATAAGGAGACTGAGTTAGTAGGCGAACCTCACAGTATCGTAAGACATCCTGATATGCCAAAAATAATCTTTAAGATCATGTGGGATAGACTTCAAGATGGAAAAAACATCTATGCCATTGTCAAAAACAGAGCAAAAGATGGTAGATACTACTGGATTATTACCGATTTTGAAGCCAACCTTGATAAAGTAAGCAATAAACCTATCTCCTATGTGGCTTACCGCCAATCTGCTTCAGACAAAATTGTAGCTGAAATAGAACCCCTCTATGAAAAATTGATTCATCTTGAACAAGATGGTGGTATGGAGAGCTCAGAAAAATATCTCAACGGCTATTTGGAAGAGAAAGGTAAAAGCTATGACGAATATATGGAAGAGCTCATTGGTAAAGGCAAAGGGATGGCAAAAAAGGTCTTCTCAGGTGTCAAGAGTATCTTTAAACGTAAGAAAAAAGAGGCCTAACAACGTATTTGACATTTAAAGTTACCTTTCTTTAAAAGGTAGCTTTGAATTGTTCTCTATATTAAAACGGAAAGTAAACCTTATCAATCATCTCTTGGTATTCACTTTGATTATCACTGTCAATAGTAATACCTCCTCCACTTTTATAGATCAGTTGTTCATTGTGCCTTTCAATGTATCGAATCATCACGGCACAATCAAGAGCTTTACCATCAAAGAGTCCAAAGACTCCACTATAAAACCCTCTATCATAATTTTCGATCTCTTCTATAAGCTCTACCGTCTTTTTTTTGGGTGTACCAGAGATCGAACCAGCAGGCAATAGCTTATCAAGTATCTCACCTAAGTTTTCATTCCAATTACCCCTAAGCTCCCCTACAATCTTTGAGCTTACTTGCAACAGCTCCTTCTGACCTGCTGCAATCTTATCGATATAACGAAACTTCTCTACATGTACGTTATTGGCGATAATAGAGAGATCATTACGCATCAAATCTACCATCATCACGTGCTCTGCCATCTCTTTGGGGTTGGCAAGTATCTTCTCATGGGCATTAGGGATACTCGCATCAATAGTCCCCTTCATCGGATAGGTAGCGATGGTATTGTTCTCTATTTGAATAAAGCGTTCAGGCGAAAAACAGATAAACTCATCATCAAAATAGAGTTTAAATTTTGCTTTGGCTCTATAAAATATCTCTAGGAGTGAAAGGTTGCTTTGAAGAGGCGTTGCAAAAGTGAGATTAAGCAGATAGCTGTTACCTTTTTTGATCTCCTCTTTAACCCTATTGATTGCATCTTGATAGATTGAGAAGGGTTGAGGAGATTTTTCAATCACACTATTTGTAGATTGCATCGACTCTTGAAAATTTTGGCGACCTTCTATCTTGTAGTAGATTCCCTCTAGCTGACTGAGCTCTTTTGCAAAAATTCTCTTTTTATCAAAAGAGACCACAAACAAAAAGGGCTTTTTAGCTTTTGCCAAAGCAGAGATAGTCTCAAATGAACTCAATTTAGATATCTAAAATCAAATTTTTTAGAATGGACATACGCATATAGAGTCCATTATTTACCTGTGTTAAAACCTTGCATCGTGGATCATCCAATACTTCATCGCTGATATCAATGTTTCGCATCACAGGACCAGGGTGCATAATCAAAATATCACGATCTTCGATAAGCTCTTGGGTGATGCAATATTTTTTTGCATATTGGCTATAGTCTTGAAAGATAGGCTCTTCGTGGCGTTCGATTTGAGCTCTAAGAGCCATAATAGCATCGACTTTATCTATCACCTCTTCGATAGTATGGTATTGTGGAAGTGCACCTTGAGCAAAAGAGAGAGGGGGTAAAAACTCTTTGGGGCCTACCAAGATCACATTCATTCCCACACGTGTCAATAGCCGTATAGCCGAAGAGGCAACGCGTGAAGAGATAATATCCCCTACAATGGCAATAGTTTTACCACGCAGATCACCAAAGTGTTCTACAAGTGTCATATAATCTAAAAGTGCTTGGGTGGGATGAGCATAGTTGCCTGCTCCTGCGTTGATGACTGAAGTTAGATCCATATCAGCAAGCTGAGAAGGAATATCATTTTGCGAATGGCGTATCACTACGCTATCGGGATCCATAGCACAGATATTGGCAAAAGTATCATTAAGTGTCTCTCCTTTGTTGGTAGAGCTACTTGATGGGTTGAGGTTGACAACTCCCATTCCCAATCGTTTGGCAGCAATCTCAAAAGAGCTACGTGTTCGTGTAGAGTCTTCAAAGAAGAGCGTAACCATAATTTTATTTTCTAAAAAAGGCGGAGGGTTTTTGCTTTTAAAGTTTAAAGCATCGTTTAAAATAGTGGTTAATTGTTTATCACTAAGGTCATTGGTATCAACAAGGTGTTGCATAGAGTGCTCCAAAATATTTTAAATTCAATTATATCAAATATTGATAAATCAAAAAGAAAAAATTAACTTTTATCTCTTTAATTTACGCATAAATAATAATTTTATCTAGGTAAATCCGATGAAATCCATTGCAAATGGCTATATGAGGGCTAGCTTCTAAAAAAGAGTTGTCAGCAAAAGTAAAAATATGAAAGTTTTAGTTTTGAATGTGATAAAAACAACTCTTT
>Ga0193953_1001181_pt1 | contig 12474 bp, 8 predicted proteins | sample BB_4_MG_FD_140325 | JGI IMG/M metagenome (GOLD analysis project Ga0193953, IMG submission 140325) | Microbial mat bacterial communities from the Broadkill River, Lewes, Delaware, United States - BB_4_MG | ecosystem: Environmental > Aquatic > Freshwater > River > Microbial mats | place: USA... | reverse complement strand
TCAATCAATGCCTTGCCTACATGGATGTAGGTACTTAGGTTATGTTTGGAACGTATAACCTGTGCCTCTAAGCCTTTTAATTCTCGCTGAGTGGGAAAGAACTTAATCAACTTGGTATTACTTGTAGCTAAAAGTGGCGGATAAGGCTACTTGAAAAAGTAAACCTCATCACGTAAATTAATGAACAAACAAGTAAGTTATTTTTACACGTTCAGTATTTCTCAGTATTAATGTTTTTTGCGTTTTTGTGCTGTTGTGATACCAGCTAAACCTAAGCTAAGTAATAGTAAAGTAGTAGGCTCAGGAACACTTGTTGTAGCAGCTACTCTTGCATTAGCAACTACGTAGCCTTGATCACCTGATACATAATTGCTTAAAGTATCTCCAAAAACCCAGTTAACACCATAGGCAATATTAGTGCCCAATTCTCTAGGTGCACCTGTACCGAGCCCACCCCAACCTGTTGTAATATCACTTACTGTCGGTGGTGCTATTTTAAAACTAGCTAAATCGGCAAAGGTTAAACCAATACCCGCACCAAAACCAATATCGGGCAACCAAGACATATCGCTATTTTCATATATTTTTACTACTTTGTTACTCAAATCAGCAAAAGATAAATCATAGCCATTATTATACAGTGATTGAAATGCTGCATTTGACGGCTCATTTGCCGCAACGGCAAAATTTCCAAAACCATCAGTTATCCAAAAATTTAGATAAGGAGCGACATAAGGACCACTTCCCGTTGTAAATCGACTACGATCATCTAAACGGTCAATATGTAGGTTGGTAATATCACCAAGTGTTGCACCATTAATATCATTAGAGCCAAGGCCTGCTTTCTCACTACTTTCGTCAATGATAAATTCAATACTGCCAACTGAATTAATAATAGTTGGTGTTTTACGAATATCATAAGAAATAAAGCCTGCGTAGCTTGGTGTTGTAAAAACGAAAATGCTTAATCCTGTTATTATAGTCAAAGCTACGGTTCGTAAGCGTCTTATACATGTAATTTTATTCATTAAAAACCTCATCTTGTAATTAATTATATTGAGCGCTAATGTTCACGCATGTTTCATACCATGTTTTGTTTTGCTATTTAAAATCAGATGAATAGAGTTTTATTTGCAAACTAAAAATTTTTTAAGCGTGAGTATTGTAAAAAAAACAGACAGTTGTTGTACTCACAGTACGATAAAATTTATGAAAAATGTGTGAGTTAGCAATCTGAATTAATGGTATTATACAATTGAAAGCATAAACCGCTACTATGAAAAACAATAGCGGTTTTTAATGCTTAAATTAGTTTACGTAGTAAGTTACAGGTTATGCAGTAATATAATCTAAAATACCTAGCGCGGCCTTTCTACCTTGATCGATAGCGGTAACCACAAGATCTGATCCCAGCACCATATCACCACCAGCAAAAATATTTTGTTTACTGGTTTGTAAGGCAAAATCACTGTTATCTACAGCAAGTACACGACCACGAGAATCAAGTTGAACACCTGCGTCTATCATCCATTGTGGCGGGCTTGGTAAGAAACCAAAGGCGATAACTACCGCGTCTGCTTCCATCACAAATTCACTGCCTTCAATCGCTTCAGGGTTACGTCGGCCATCAGTATCAGGTGCGCCAAGTTGTGTTTTAACAAATTTAACACCGATAGCGTTGCCTTTATCATCAATAGCAATATCGAGTGGTTGTAGGTTAAAGGCAAAGTTAACGCCTTCTTCTTTTGCATTTTGTACTTCACGTGGAGAACCTGGCATATTAGCTTCATCTCGACGGTAGGCACAGGTAACTTCAGTAGCACCTTGACGAATTGATGTACGCACGCAGTCCATTGCGGTATCACCACCACCAAGCACGACCACTTTCTTACCTTTAAAACTGACGTAAGGTTTTACTTGGTTAGATTGTTCCTTTGTAATTCCCATTACATTTTGAGTATTACCTATTAAAAAGTCTAGTGCGTTATAAACACCTGGTGCACTTTCATTTTCAAAGCCTCCACTCATGTCTTTATAGGTACCAAGCCCTAAGAATACGGCGTCAAATTCATTGCTGATTTCTTCAAAGCTGATATCAACGCCAACATTGGTATTTAAACGAAACTCAATACCCATATCTTCAAATATTTCACGACGCTTTTGAATAACACTTTTCTCTAGTTTAAACGACGGAATTCCGAACGTGAGTAAACCACCAATTTGGGCATGACGGTCAAATACTACTGCATCAGCTCCATTACGGGTTAATACATCGGCACAGGCTAAACCAGCAGGGCCAGCACCAATAACCGCAACACGTTTGCCTGTTTTAACTACTTCAGATAAATCAGGTTTCCAACCTTGAGCAAAGGCGGTATCGGTAATGTGTTTTTCAATATTACCGATGGTCACAGCACCAAATTCATCATTTAGGGTACACGCAGATTCACATAATCTGTCTTGTGGACATACGCGGCCACACATTTCAGGTAGACTATTGGTTTGATGACATAAGTCAGCCGCTTCAAAAATTTTACCTTCAGTTACTAGCTCCAACCATTGAGGAATATAATTATGCACGGGGCATTTCCATTCACAGTATGGATTACCACAATCTAAACAACGATCTGCTTGACCTGCACTTTGTTCATTACCCAAGGGTTGATAAATTTCAACAAAGTTAATTTTACGTTCATTGATTGGTTTTTTAGCTGGATCAATTCGTTTTACATCAATAAATTGATAAACATTTTTACTCATTGTACTTTTTCCTTATCAATTATTTATTGTGCTTGCACGCGTAATTCAGCACTTGAACGACTACGATGGCCTAGTAAGGTCTTAACATCGGTTGCCGTTGGTTTAATCAATTTAAATAGTGGTGCGAATTTATCAAAATCTTGTAAAATTTCCTGTGCGCGTAGGCTGCCTGTTTCTTCAAAATGATGATTGATTATGCCACGCAAATGTTCTTTATGAATGCTGAGCTCGTCAATAGCTAGCATTTCAATAGACTCAGGATTGATACGTATATCCAAATCGTCTTTTTCATCTAATACATAGGCAAAGCCACCTGTCATACCCGCGCCAAAGTTCACACCAATATCACCTAATATTGTGACAATACCACCTGTCATGTATTCACAGGCATGATCGCCAGTGCCTTCAACAACCGCATGACAGCCCGAATTACGTACAGCAAAACGTTCACCAGCGCGGCCACAGGCGTATAATTTACCTCCTGTTGCTCCGTATAAACAGGTGTTACCCATAATCATTGTTTTATGACTTCGGTAGTCAACACCCTTGGGAGGCATAACCGTTATTATTCCACCTGTCATGCCTTTGCCCACATAATCGTTGGCATCACCTGTAAGTTTAAGGTGTAGACCTCCTGCATTCCAAACACCAAAGCTTTGACCTGCTGTACCAGATAAATGGAAAGTAATAGGTGAAGCCGCCATCCCTTGATCACCATGTTGTCGCGCTATTTCACCTGATAAGGTTGCCCCAACAGAGCGATCGGTATTTTGTATAGAAAATCTGTATTCGCCTCCTTTGCTGTGTGCAACCGTCTCATGTGCGATAGCGACCATTTTCTGATTTAATTGTCCTTGATCAAACGGTTTGTTTGCTTCTGTTTGATGCAGTGCCGTATCATCTGCGGCAACTACCGGTGCGATAATTGGCGATAAATCTAATTTTTGTTGTTTAGCGCTGATGCCTTCAATTTGTGTTAGTAAGTCTACTCTGCCAATAATGTCAGTTAAACTTTTAACGCCTAAACTCGCAAGGATCTCACGTACATCTTGAGCAATAAATTTAAAATAATTCATTACTTGGTCAGGTAAGCCTTTGAAAAATTGTTCGCGTAACACTTCGTCTTGTGTTGCTACACCCGTTGCACAATTATTTAAGTGACATATACGTAAAAATTTACAGCCTAATGCCACCATAGGTACAGTACCAAATCCGAAACTTTCTGCGCCTAATATGGCTGCCTTAACAATATCTATACCCGTTTTTAACCCACCGTCTACTTGTAAACGTACTTTATGACGTAGACCATTAGTAACTAAGGCTTGATGTGCTTCAGCTAAGCCTAACTCCCAAGGACAACCAGCGTATTTTACAGACGTTAATGGGCTAGCTGCAGTACCTCCGTCATAACCTGAAATAGTAATAAAATCAGCATATGCTTTGGCAACACCTGCAGCAATGGTTCCCACACCTGGACCTGAAACTAACTTCACAGAAATAACTGCTTTAGGGTTGACCTGTTTTAAGTCAAAAATAAGCTGCGCTAAATCTTCAATTGAATAAATATCATGATGGGGGGGCGGTGAAATAAGCGTGACACCTGGTACTGAATAACGTAATTTTGCAATTAATGGTGATACTTTATCACCAGGCAATTGACCACCTTCACCTGGTTTTGCTCCTTGTGCCACTTTAATTTGTAATACATCAGCATTAACTAAATAGTGTGGCGTTACCCCAAAACGGCCCGAAGCAATTTGTTTAATACGAGAGTTTTTAACAGTACCAAAGCGGCGTTCGTCTTCACCACCTTCACCCGAATTTGAGCTACCACCTAAGCGATTCATTGCAATGGCAAGTGCTTCATGAGCCTCGGGGCTTAACGCACCAATTGACATAGCGGCAGAGTCAAAACGTTTAAACATTTCATTGCTACTTTCAACATGCGAAAGCTCAATGGCTTCACAATCATCTTTTAATACTAATAAGTCTCGCAGCATTGCAATTGGGCGGTTATTTACTTCGTCAGCAAACTTACGGTAATCATCATAATTGCCGTTTTGTACGGCACGTTGTAAGTAGTTCACTACATTTGGGTTAAAGGCATGGTATTCTTCACCATGTACGTATTTAAGTAAGCCGCCATGAGACATTTTTTGATGAGGTAAGAATGCTTTACGAGCAAGGTTAATATTGTCTTGTTCAATATCAGCAAAGTCGGCGCCTTGAATACGGCTTGGTAAATCACTAAAACATAATTTCATTATGCTGTCATTTAAGCCAATAACTTCAAACAACCCCGCACAACGATAACTGGCTATGGTTGAAATACCCATTTTAGACAGTATTTTTAATAACCCCTTGTTGATACCTTCACGATAGTTAACTACCGCATCACGAGCACTTAATTTAATTTGGCCTTGTTCAACCAATTGCTCAATGGTTTCAAAAGCTAAATAAGGGTAGATAGCGGTAGCACCTAGTCCTAGTAATACGGCATATTGGTGTGAATCGCGCACTGAAGCAGTTTCTACAATAATGTTTGAATCACAACGGAGTTGCTGATCAACTAAACGTTTTTGTACTGCACCAACTGCCATCGCAGCAGGAATCACTAATAATCCAGGGTGAATTTGCCTATCAGAAAGTACCAAAATAACCGTACTTTTATTTTTTACTAAATCTTCAGCTTCATCACATAAACGCTTAATAGCCGCCTCTAATCCCTCATCGCCATCGTACGTTAGGGTTAGGGTGTCTGAGCGATAGTGAGCTGGGTCTAATTCACGTAACTGTTTTAAACCAGTGTACATTAATACAGGAGTAGAAAACAGCATGCGATCGGCATGCCCTGATGTCTCGTTAAATACGTTATGCTCACGACCAATACAGGTACCAAGCGACATAACATAACGTTCGCGCAATGGGTCAATAGGTGGATTGGTTACTTGGGCAAATTGTTGGCGGAAATAATCATATAACACACGTGGTTTACTTGATAAAACGGCCATTGGGGTGTCATCACCCATTGAACCTGTCGCTTCTTGGCCGTTTTCTGCCAATGTTTTAATCACTTGATGAATTTCTTCATAACTGTAATTAAACATTTTATGGTATTGATTCATCTCTATATCAGAGAAAACGCGCACACCTATTTGATTGGCTTCTAGCTCGTCAAATGGTATTAAACGACGAACGTGTTTGTTGAGCCATTCACGGTAGGGATGACGACCTTTTAATTCATTATTAATATCATTTGAGTTAAAAAGTTTACCTGTATAGGTATCAAGCGCAAGCATTTCGCCGGGACCAACACGGCCTTTTTCAACCACTTCATCTTCACCGTAATCCCAAATACCTACTTCTGAAGCAAGGGTAATGAAGCCATTACGAGTAATCACATAACGAGCGGGGCGTAAGCCGTTTCTGTCTAAGTTACAGGCAACGTGACGACCATTGGTCATTACCACACCTGCTGGGCCGTCCCAAGGTTCCATGTGCATGGAGTTAAATTCGTAAAAGGCGCGTAATTCGTCATCCATTAATGTGCTGTTTTGCCATGCAGGGGGCATTAATAAACGCATTGCGCGGTATAAATCCATACCACCAGCAAGAAAAAGTTCAAGCATATTGTCTAAGGAAGAGGAGTCAGATCCTGTTTGACCAACAAAAGGTGCGGCTTCTTGTAAATCTGGTAGCAGAGGGGATTTAAAACGATACGTGCGTGCACGTGACCATTGACGATTACCATTAATGGTATTGATTTCACCATTATGTGCTAAGTATCTAAAGGGTTGCGCTAAATACCATTGTGGCGATGTATTGGTTGAAAAACGTTGATGAAAAACACAAATAGCGCTTTGCATTCTTATATCTGCCAGATCTAAATAGAAATTAGGTAAATCTATCGGCATCATTAAGCCTTTATAGATAGTAACCAAACACGATAAGCTGGCAACATAAAATACATTATCGGTGATGCGTTTTTCTGCACGTCGACGCGCCATATATAAACGACGCTCTAAATCGCGATTTCGCCAACCTGGAGGTGCATCAACAAATACTTGCTCGATTGTGGGCATGTTGTTGATTGCTGCATCACCTAATACCGAGGTGTCGATAGGGACTGTTCGCCAGCCCACTAGGGTTAAACTTTCGTTAGTAAATTCTTCTTCTAATATTTTTTTTGATAAGGCTGCAGCAACAGGGTCAGGGTTTAAAAATATCATGCCAACGGCATACTTTTTACCAAGTTTCCAACCATTGTCTTCAGCAACAGCACGAAAGAAAGTATCAGGTTTTTGTAACAATAAACCACAACCATCGCCCGTTTTACCATCAGCAGCAATACCACCTCGATGTTGCATACGATCTAAGGCTGAAATAGCAGTTTTAATAAGTTTATGGCTGGTTTCACCATGTTGATGGGCGATTAAGCCAAAACCACAATTTTCGCGTTGAACGCTATGATCATAAAGCTGCATTACTGTCTCCTAATAAAAAATCCGCTTGGTAACAGAATAAAAAAGGATTAAAGGTAAGAGAAAAGCGTTTAACTATTCCGTTTTTATCCAAGAGGAGGGGTGCTTACATTACTCATTTGCATGGGAAAGGTCAATTGAAATAGAGCTTTTGCTCGTAATTTTTCAACAGGATTTTTAAGGGATAAATTTAGCTTATGCTAATTATCAAGTTTAACTATTTGTTTTCTTCTTTAATTTGTTAAGTTAGGGAAGTTTTGATTTTCATTGTCAGCTTCTTCTTTTAACCAAGCAAGAAAAATATCGAGCCGTGCTTTTTTAGCTGAATTTGGATCATAAACATAATACCGCTTAAACGAGATGGGATGTTTTATTCCAAATGGAATAACGAGTTGCCCCGTGTCTACGTATTGAGAGTATAAAGCCCGAGAACTTAACGTAAATCCATGGCCACTGAGTACGGCACTTAACGCTATATCACCACTACTGACTTGTGTCCATTTCTTATGGTGTTGATAATTTTCAACTCCTGCCTGTTTAAACCAAGTTGTCCAATCAATAGAGCCTGCGTGTTCTAAATTAACCAACCAACACTTTAAAATGTCTTGGGGTTGTTTGAAATTCATTTCTTTGGCCAGTTGTGGGGAACAGACAGGGTAGACATGATCCTCCCCAACGAAGTCATAAACCATCTCGTCGTGAATTTCATTGTCTAAGGTTGTTCTAAAACGAATAGCTAGATCAATATGTCCTTGACGAAGATCTTCAATACGATTGGAAGACAGTACTCTGATTTCTATTTCAGGATGTTTGACTGAAAACCGAAACAAACGTGGCATCAACCAGAGTGAAGTGAAAGCTTGAGTTGAGGTAATCGTTAAACTACCCGCAACTTCTTCGGTTTGAATACTATTAAAGCCTTTCACAAGCGTGTTAAATGCAAGGTGAGTTGCTTGATAGAGTTTTTCACCACTGTTAGTTAACAGCATTTTTCTGCCGTTACGTGCAAATAGGCGAGTACTTAACGAGGTTTCTAATTGTCGCATTTGTTGGCTGATAGCCGCTTGCGTAACAAATAACTCTTTTGCCGCTTTACTGTAACTTTCATGTCTGGCTGCACTCTCAAAACTACGTAAATTGTTTAAGTGCTTTAATCGTTTATCCATTTTGAGCATCTCAACTAATGAATTAAATAAGGTTGGTACTATAAGTTAGTAATAAGCACAGCTTATAGCAAATGTTAATTATTATTGCTGGTTCAATAAAATAGTTCAATGCAAAATAACAGCATCTATCAAAGGAGGACTAACAATGTGTGTACCTAAAAATATCATAAAACCTATTTCAACTACGATAAATGAAAAAGGGAAAATCAAGCTGAGTATCGAGTGCATCAAAGGATACAGCATCGAAAGTCACATCGAAGACGTTACGGAAAATAGCACTGAAAATATGACGGTTGAACTAGACGATGTGACACTTCAATCGTATGTTCCCCATAAATTTGAAAAGCTATTAACGAACATATCAAATAAGCTAGGTTTATCTTTTGCGATATATCAGAAATAACTCATTGCTTTAACTAATTTCATCAATCCCTTGCATTTATTCTCGTTTACAGGGATAAGTGTTTAAAAAAATAGGAGTCATCAAGTGTTGAAACGTCCATCTTTATACTTATTACTATTAACTAGCGCCTTATTACTACCATTGCAGCTGCATGCTAAGGTGAGTGATGTGGCAAAACAAACTTCGCAGTATGCTGCGGATACTTATCAAGATCAGATGCTAATGAGCCTTGAAAAATTAGTGAAATTTAATACCGTTGCCATTGACGGTTTACCTTCAACAGATAATCCAGTGCATCAAGCGTTTAAGCAAGAACTGGCGCAGCAGGCTAAGCAGCTAGGATTAGACTACACCGACCACGGCTATATTGTCATCATCGGTTTAGGTAATAGCCAAGAGCGCCTTGGGATGATCACGCATGGCGATGTTCAGCCTGCGACGCCGGCTAAATGGGCTAAATCTCCCTTTGAACTGGATCTCACCTCCGAGCCTGGAAAATTAGTTGGTAGAGGGACAGAAGATGATAAAGGCTCAATTTCAAATGCGCTTTATGCAATGAAATCAATTAAAGACATGAATATAAAACTCAATAAACGTATTGAATTATATGTTTATATGGCAGAAGAGTCTGACTGGGCGCCGTTAGAAACTTACATTAAGAGCCGCTCATTACCTCAAGTAAATATAACCCTTGATGCTGAATACCCAGTTGTTACTGCGGAAAAAGGTTATGGCACTATCAGTATGACTTTTCCAAACTTGAATTCAGGCAGTGAAGAAGTGCTCTCTGAAAGTGTTCATTTAAGTGCCTTTAGCGGTGGTTTTTTCGGTAGCCAAATTCCCGAAGACGCCCAAGCCACAATCGAAAATGCCAATGAAAAGTTATTAGTTAAACTAAAACAAGCGGCCAAATCACATTCAGGTATTCAGTATGATTATCAATGGCAGGCTAATGCTTTAACGATAAAGGCGCTGGGAAAATCTGCTCATTCATCTAAACCCGAAAACGGTGTCAATGCGATTACCTATTTAGCTGATTTATTGTCATTTACCCGTTGGCCTAACAACGCTAGCGGTGCGCTTGTTAATTTTATTAATGATAATATAGGTACAGGTTTATACGGAGAAAAGTTTGGCAATGTTGCTTATAGCGATGATTTTATGGGCCCAATGTCTTTACAACCAACTGTATTAAAACCAAAAGAGCAGGGCATAGAGCTTAATATTAATTTACGTCGACCTAAAGGAAAAACCGCAGCACAATTAGAAAGTGAGATTAATTTAACGCTTAAACAATGGCAACAAGCGAATCAAGTAACCCTAACCAACTTGAAAAACTACATTGGCGAACCGTTTGTGCAAAATAATGCGCCGCAAATAGATACCTTACTAAATGTATTCTCGTTTTATACGGGTATTACTGACGCTAAACCTGTCGCTATTGGTGGTGGCACTAATTCAAGGCTGTTCCCTAATGCCGTTAGCTTTGGTCCTTCTATGCCAGGTAAAGAATACACTGGGCATTCCGAACATGAGTTCATTACCATTGAACAATTTATGCTGAATTTGAAAATGTATACTGCGGTGTTGATTGAATTAGCGCAGTAAAGAATACAAGCTTACCCCGTGTAGGGCGTAATTCATTGCGCTGTGTCAGAATGAATTCTAACCATGGCTATCCGCCTAATATATTAAATACCCCGGAAGATGATGCTATTGCCTATGAACGTAGCTCGCCAATATACTTCACAGAAAGTTTAACTAAATCATTATTGATCAATGACTAATAGGTAATCTTTTGATTACGTGAAATATCAGTGCTTGCTACCCTTATCATGGCAAACTTTCACTTTATTACACAGTAGTATGAATTATTATTAGATAAAGAAATATAAAGCACAGTTCTGCCTTCCTATAGCAGCTATTCAGGCCAAGTTAATAGTTTTATTTACATTGTGTTTGTAATTTTGTCCTATAACATTATTACAAGGCGTTTTGGGGCGTAACAACAAAAAGCCATTTTAAAATACATATAATTATCTGTTTACAAAGGTGTTTTTTAGTGAAATTATTAACACATGTAATATACGCCGTTTTGGGGTGTTATAAACCCCCAAAGTGGTGTTCAATAAGCTGTTAGGCTCGCTAAGGAAGTGAGAAATGAATCAAAAAATAAACCTATTACAAGTAGCTGGCGTATTGACAATATTAGTGGCTTTTTTGCATGTCGGTTGTATCGTATTCGGTGGCGACTGGTATCGATTTCTAGGGGCTGGTGAGCAGATGGCTAAGCTCGCTGAAAGTGGGCATCCGTATCCGGCAATCGTTACAGGGTTTATTTCGCTAATATTTTTAATTTGGTCTGCTTATGCTTTTTCAGGTGCGGGCGTAATATTCAAATTACCATTAGTCCGTTTGGTATTGGCGCTTATCTCGATGCTATTAATTGCCCGTGCACTGGGTTTTTATTTTATCATGCCAGCGTTCCCTGATAACTCTCTAACGTTTTGGCTAGTAAGTTCAAGTATCTGTTTGGCGCTCGGCCTCCTTTACGCTATTGGTCTAAGGCAAAATTGGGGCGTGTTAAGTGGTAAAGCCTAACAAATTGCTCCACCTGAAAAATATTGCTACGCTCGTTTTTGTGTATGTCGCGTAGCTCCATTTTACACAAAAACGCTCTCCACAATATTTTCAGGTGAGCAAGGCGTTAGCTTTCTCAATATTCAATCAACATGGGGTTTATATCGTGAATAATTTACAAAAAACAGGGGGAGTTGCTGCTCTTTTGGAGTCCATCATTTACGTGTCAGCTTTCGTTTTTTTTGGTGCGTTCTGGAATTTCCCCGCTGATGCTGATTCTGCTCAAAAGTTTGCTTTTCTAGCTGAAAACCAAAATGTCCTATCCATCGTAAATCTCATCATGTATGTACTATTTGGAGTTTTACTGGCTATATTAGTATTGGCGCTTCATGAGCGTTTGAAGAGGAATGCCTCAATTCTCTCACAAATCGCTTCGGTGTTTGGGGTTGTTTGGGTGGGGTTAGTCATTGCAAGTGGAATGATTGCAAATATAGGTTTGGCAGCAGCTTTGGAGTTGTCAACTAAAGATCCAGAGCAAGCTATGACAGTCTGGCGAGCTATCTACTCTGTAGTCGAAGGCTTAGGTGGTGGTAATGAAGTAGTTGGAGGCCTGTGGGTTCTATTGTTAAGTTTTGCCGCTTTAAAAGGTAATGAACTTCCTAAAACACTTAACTACTTTGGGTTTTTTGTTGGCATTGTTGGTGTTTTTACTATTTACCCTGCTGATGTACTTACTGAAGTTTTTGGGATAAGCCAAATTGTATGGTTTTCTTGGCTAGGTGTAGCCATGCTTAGGGGTCGTAAAAGCTAACAAGGGCTTCAAACGGAAAAAATACAGTTGGCTGTTTTCACTCCGTTCAACATTTTAGCCAACTAAATTTTTCCGCTTAAGCGGGCGTTGGTATGACTCCCCACGTCAACTTAAACCATAAAAATCTTTGCTTTTTTTTCGAACCATGATTTTTCTCTTTTCATGTTGTTGTCTTTATTTACGACTACCTTTTTGATTATGCTGGTACCCTTGAAATACGCGTACTTGGGTCAACAGGCACTAGTATTACTTCTCGTGATATCGCCCAAATAT
>Ga0193953_1001180_pt1 | contig 12481 bp, 10 predicted proteins | sample BB_4_MG_FD_140325 | JGI IMG/M metagenome (GOLD analysis project Ga0193953, IMG submission 140325) | Microbial mat bacterial communities from the Broadkill River, Lewes, Delaware, United States - BB_4_MG | ecosystem: Environmental > Aquatic > Freshwater > River > Microbial mats | place: USA... | reverse complement strand
CTAAAAATTAGTGGGGAGAGCAGGATTCGAACCTACGAAGACATAAGTCAGCGGAGTTACAGTCCGCCCCAGTTGGCCACTTTGGTATCTCCCCAAAACAATAAATCATTACTCTATTTTCAAAGGCAAACTTTTCGCCTTTTCAATTCAATAGGCCGATCGCCTTAGCCAATCAGCCTATTAACCTCATATTTCAACGCAGTTACACTACGCTAAAAACGGTGTGCAAATGTATAATTAATTTTCAACATCACAAAAAAATCAGATTTTTTTTTGATTATTTCGCACGCACCTTCTCCTTCCATTTAATCAACTGTTTACGCAAAGCATCGACGGATAAATCTACCGACTCCTCGAAGATCTTCGTTTGCTTCTTCGCAAACAAATCACCACCAGGTATATTCAAACTAATTTCCGCAACTTTATTCTCAGTAGAGTCTGACTTATCCAACTTCAAAATTACTTCTGCCGATACAATACCATCGAAAAACTGATCCAGCTTACCCATTTTCTGCTGTATAAATTGCTCCAATTGTTCAGAAGCAGTAAAGCGCACAGATTGAATCGTAATATTCATATGCATTCCTCCATCATTTAAGCTCTCGGATGAGCTTGTTTATAAATAGTATTTAATTTTTCAAAAGTATTATGCGTATACACCTCCGTTGCTGCCAAATTCGCATGCCCTAAAATTTCTTTTATCGCATTCAAATCAGCCCCTCTATTCAAAAGTGCCGTAGCAAATGTATGCCTTAATACATGGGGACTCTTTTTACGGACTGTAGAAACCAACTTCAGATACTTATTAACAACCCGATACACCAGCTTCGCATAAGCCGGCAAACCTTTCTCAGTTAAAAACAACACACCACACTGTGCAGCAGGAAATGTTTCATTCCTTACCTCCAAATACCTCTCTATTGATAACTTAAGCTCACGAGTAATGGGTACTATTCGCTCCTTATTGCGCTTCCCCAACACCTTAATTACCCCACCTGCCAAATCAACTTGAGAAATCTTTAAATTAGTCAACTCCGACAACCGCATTCCGGTAAAGTAAAAGATATCAATAATCAACTTATCCCTACAAGCCTCATACCCTTCTCCAAAAGAAACTTCATCCAACAACAGGTCCATATCATTTTCCTTAATGAACACCGGAAGCTTTTTAGGCACTTTGGGGGTAATCACTTTCTCAGTTGGATTATCATCTACGATATCCTCCCGCATGAGAAACTTATAGAATGTTTTTAATGTGGCAATTTTTCGATTGACCGATCGGGCAGAAATCCCTTGATCAAGCATTTTCACCATCCAGGACCGGATGATTTTTGAAGTTACATTACTCCAGGAGTTAACTCCTTCTTCACTCAAAAATTCACAAAACTGTTTCAGATCACACTGATAAGAAGTGATCGTATGCTGCGAATTTCGTCGCTCGAACTCTAAATATTTTAAAAATGAGGATATATGCTGCATTTACAAAGGGTGTCTTTTTTATGCTAATTACGAATATACGAAAAATAGCATAAAAACAGACACCCTCAGCATATTTTTTTAATCCTCTTCGCGCTGTAGTTGCTCGATGTATATCGCCTTCTTCACTTCTTCTCTTCTTTTGATAGAAGGCTTTGTGAAAGCTTGACGAGAACGCAATTCGCGCATCGCACCTGTTTTCTCAAATTTTCTTTTAAATTTCTTCAAGGCTCTCTCAATGTTTTCGCCTTCTTTAATAGGAATTACTATCATAGCTTATAATTTTATTTAGGCCGCAAAATTAACCATTAAACAACAAAAAATCAACATCATTGGGGCCAAAATACGATTTTACCCCTACTTTTTTGCAGCTGCAAAGAAAGGGAAGATTCGTGATTGCAACAAATTTTCGAGCTAATTTTTTACTATCTAATTCACACTAAAGTAAAGATAGCCATTAATTACCTTAACAACAAACGGCTATAATGCGAGATATTTACTTAACCGGACAGTATCGCGATCCTTAAACGCGGGCAAGTTAAAAACATCAGATAACCTCTTAAAGTTCCCAATTGTTCTTCTATACTCATAAATATCTTTCGCCATGTAAAAATTCAGATATGGATGTGCTTTCATTTTCCAGAGACTAGCTGTGTGTACATTCAACAAGCGAATCAAATTAGGATCAACGATTATTTTTTCCTTATTATCTGCCAAGACAATTGGCGATATCCCTTCTATTTCGAGAAGTTGATTCATTGAATAAAATCCTCCCACCTGATTGCGATAATAAATAATTCGTCGGGCAAAATAGGGACCTATTCCTTTTAACAAACAAAGCTCTGAAGAATCGGCACTATTGAGTTCAATCTCAAAATTCTCAAACGCCTCCTTTTTTTTATCATACTTAACCCTAAGAACAGATGATGAAAACTCTTTCCATTCATCGATGGAGAACTCCACAAGTGAATCTTTGTCAACACGACGCGAAAAGTAGTAATCACTTTGCTTCATGATGATCTCATTTATTACGGCAGAATTCACTCCTTCTTTACTTAACCAGGCCTGATCTACCCTATTAAGATCCACTAAATAACTGCGCTTCCCTGATCTGTTTTTTTTCGTTTTCTTTTCATATCTAATAACCACAAAAGACTGAAGCTTTTTAAAAGTGTCTGCATCTAATCCATACACATTTCTAAAATCTCCAACAGACTTAAAACGCCCTCCCGCTTCACGGTATTTAAGAATATTCAGAATAACATATGACTTCAAACCCAACAACTCCATCTCTTTAACAGTAATACGATTGGGATCGAAGAAAAACATCTTCTGCTGCTGCGCTTTATACTCATTTATAACAGCCTCCTTTTCCGCAACACGAACCTGCTCAAGCCATTCTAAGTAAATTTCACTATTTGGTAGCGAAGCATCAAGGGAAACAAAGTGATAGATGAATAACGATCCAATAATTATCAAAAACATTGTAGCAAAGCCTAACTGTTCAATTCTTGACATTTTGAAAAGATCGCGCCACATGATTCTTTTTGCATTCAAGTTAACGATACAATGCAAAAATATCAACATAAAAAAAGATCGCCACATGGGCGATCTTTCAGAAATACATCAATGCATATCTTTTAGAAAATCAATTCCAGCACTCCCAAACCTTTAAGAAATACAAAACCAATGGCAATTGGCGCCACAAATTTCACAACAAATATGAGCACTCCCACATACTTTGCATTACCTCCATGTGCTTCCAGCTCCTCTCGAACCCTCTTCTTTCCTAACACCCAGCCAGCAAAAAGAGCAATTAAAATCCCACCCAAAGGCAATAAAACATTAGACGAAGTCTTATCAAATACATCGAACACATCCTGAGACACCACACACAATGCCCCTAACAGGGTTATCAATCCAGCTGCCAAAGCAGTGGCCACCTTACGCTTCATACTCAGTTCTTCACAAAAATAAGCAACAACCACCTCCAATAAAGAGACAGAAGATGTTAAGGCAGCAATCACTAACAACACAAAAAACGCTACTGAAAACAAATAACCTCCAGCCATCTGATTAAATACATTGGGCAAGGTTTCAAACACAAGCCCCGGACCAGCATCGGGCTTTATACCAAAAGCGAATACTGCTGGAAATATTGCCACACCAGCCAATATTGCAATCAAGGTATCAGCTACAGAAACTGAAAATGCTGTAGTAAGTAAATTCTCTTTTTTCTGAATATATGAACCATAAGTAGCAATTACCCCCATTCCAATACTAAGCGAAAAAAATGCCTGACCTAAAGCCTCCAAGATAACACTCCCGGTAACTTTAGAAAAATCGGGTTGAAACAAAAACAACAATCCCTTTTCAGCTCCCTCCAAGGAAATAGCTTTAATACACAAAACAACAATAATTACCAGCAACATTGGCATCAGAATCTTTGTATACTTTTCAATACCATTTTTGACACCACCCATTACAATCCCGGCAGTCAAACCCATAAACACCAACATCCACACCATTGGCCGAACCGTTGATGAGGAGAAACTCTTAAACAAGGTACTTAATTCTGCGGATGTTTTTTCAGCCAAACCATCTTGAATTGCTAACATGGTATATTCTAAAGTCCACCCGGCCACCACCGCATAAAAAGCTAAAATCATAAATGCCGCCCCAACTCCCATGATACCTACACTCATGAAAATTGGTTTATCCGGAGCCAAGGTTTTAAATGCCCCAAACACATTTTTTTGGGATTTTCGGCCAATCAAGAGCTCTGATAACATCACCGGCAGACCAATAGCCAAAATAAACCCGAGGTATACTAACAGAAATGCACCTCCCCCATTTTCACCAGCTACATATGGGAAACGCCAGATATTCCCCAGCCCAACAGCTGAACCAGCTGCGGCAGCTATAACTCCAAATTTACCTGAAAAACTATCTCTTGACGATGCATCCATAGACATAAAACTTTAATTGTTCTCCTCAAAAATATAAAAAAGAGGCACACTGCATAGAACAATGGCCTCTTCTTATTATTTTTTTTAGATAAAACTTATAGTCTGTCAATACAATTCAAATCCTCAAAAGCTTGCTTCAAACGACTAATAACTCCTGATTCAGCTTCACGAAGCCACTTGCGCGGATCGTAATACTTTTTATTTGGTTTATCTGCACCCTCCGGATTACCGATTTGTTTCTGTAAGTAATCCCGATTCTTCGCTTCAAAAGCACGGATACCATCCCAAAATGCCCATTGCGTATCGGTATCAATATTCATCTTAATTACACCATACCCAATTGCTTCACGAATTTCCTCCAACGAAGAACCGGAACCTCCATGAAATACAAAATTAACCGGCTTCGCATCCCCACCAATTTTACTCACAATATACTTCTGAGAAGCCTTCAGAATATCCGGACGAAGTACCACATTACCTGGCTTATAAACCCCATGAACATTACCAAAGGATGCTGCAACGGTGAAATTAGGCGAAATCTTACTCAACTCTTCAAAAGCATAATAAACATCTTCGGGTTGCGTATACAACATCGAGTGATCGACATTTGTATTATCCACACCATCTTCTTCTCCTCCAGTAATACCCAACTCTATTTCCAACGTCATTCCGATTTTGCTCATGCGCGCCAGGTATTTTTTACAGATATCTATGTTCTCTTCCATTGACTCTTCAGACAAATCGAGCATGTGAGAGCTAAACAAAGGCTTTCCTGTTTCTTTATAATGCTCTTCACCAGCATCCAAAAGCGCATCGATCCAAGGAAGTAATTTTTTAGCCGCGTGATCTGTATGAAGAATAACCGGCACTCCATAAGCTTCAGCAACCAGGTGCACATGCTTTGCAGCAGAAATAGCGCCTAATGCGGCTGCTTTATTACCTTCCAGACCAATTCCTTTACCTGCGTAAAATCCAGCACCACCGTGCGATAATTGCACAATAACCGGTGAATTTACCACTTTAGCGGCCTCAATAACAGCATTGATAGAGTTAGTACCCACCACATTGACTGCAGGCAGTGCAAACCCCTGATCTTTGGCTAATTGAAATAATTTTGCAACATCATCACCTACAACGACTCCAGGCTTAATGACTTCTAATACTCGATTCATAACTTTTAATTTATAGTTCTAAATAATATGAAACAGAATTAAACACTATTAGTTTAAAGCTTTAAAACAATTTTAGACTACGATTTTATAAAGCAATTTTCATTTTCCATGAGATATTTACGCGCATTTTTATAAAATCATTTGAAAATCAAGACCAAACACGGCACCATCTTTAACTTTTATTAGCACTAGTAAATATTGTATTAATCAGCGTCTTTTTATATTTTTGCCCGTCTTAAAACAGCAGGATAAAAGGGTATAATTTACAACCTTAAATGTACAATTTCAAGACCTCATTCTAGTTATTAACATAAATCAATTAACAAAATGGCAATTAGTTACAAAGATCTTGGACTAGCTAACACAAAAGAATTATTCGAAAAAGCAGTAGCTGGCGGATACGCTATTCCTGCTTACAACTTTAACAACCTGGAGCAAATGCAAGCGATTCTTCAAGCTTGTGTGGAAACTAAATCACCAGTGATTTTGCAAGTTTCTTCAGGTGCAAGAAAATATGCTAACGCTACTTTACTTCGCAACATGGCCCGTGGAGCTGTTGAGTATGTAAAAGAGTTAGGATATGAAATTCCAGTTGTTTTACACCTTGACCACGGTGACACATTTGAATTGTGTAAAGACTGTATTGATAACGGTTTTTCTTCTGTAATGATTGATGGATCTCACCATTCATATGAAGAAAACGTTGCTTTGACAACTAAAGTTGTAGAATACGCACATGCCCATGGCGTAACTGTTGAGGGTGAGCTTGGTGTATTAGCAGGTGTTGAAGATGATGTAGTAGCAGAAGAGTCTACCTACACTAAACCAGAAGAAGTAGAAGATTTTGTTAAGAGAACCGGTGTTGATTCATTGGCTATCTCAATTGGTACTTCTCACGGCGCTCACAAATTTACACCTGAGCAGTGTACTAAAAACGAAGATGGAGTATTAATTCCACCTCCATTACAATTCGAAATTTTGGAAGAGATTGAAAAACGCATACCTGGTTTCCCTATTGTATTGCACGGATCTTCTTCTGTACCACAAGAGCACGTTGACGTGATCAACGCTAACGGTGGTGCCTTGAAAGCCGCAGTAGGTATTCCTGAAGAGCAATTGCGTAAAGCTGCCAAATCAGCCGTATGTAAAATCAACATTGACTCAGATGGTCGTTTAGCCATGACTGCTGCCATCAGAAAAACTTTCAACGAGAATCCAGGTGAATTTGACCCAAGAAAATACTTAGGTCCTGCTCGTGAATCATTGAAAGAACTTTACAAGCACAAAAATGAAAATGTATTAGGTTCAGCTCAAAAAGCTTAATCACCTGATATCACATACTAAAAAGGACGAACTCAACGGTTCGTCCTTTTTTTATTCCTTTAAGCGCTCCTTTAGACTAGAACGGATAACCAATCGCAAAGTTAAAAGCCATATTGTTTACATTAAACGCGTCCGATCCAAACACCCACCTCTTTCCGGCCGGCAAGGAGGGATCACGCGCTTTTATACCCATATCCATCCGAAATACAAAATAACCAAAATCTAATCGTGTTCCTGCCCCTACTCCAACGGCAATTTGCTTATAAAACTGATTAAATTTAAACAAGCCCTCTTCGTCCTGTTTTTCAATTCCCGTTTCACGAATATTCCAGATATTACCAATATCAGCGAACAAGGCCCCTTCTAATCGCCAAAACAGCTTAAACCGATATTCAGCATTCAATTCCAGCCGGATATCACCAATCTGATTATAGTAACCACTTACTGTATCTGTAAATGATCCTGGCCCTAAGCCCCTCACTGGCCACGCTCGAATACTATTGGCCCCTCCTACAAAATAGCGCTTTTCAAACGGAAGCGTATTCATATTTCCATAGGGATATCCAACCCCCATAAAAAAGCGATAGGCCATGGAATTTACTTCGTTGACAACATGATGATAGCGCACATCAAAATCAGCTTTCACATACTGGGCATAGCGAATACCCATTATTTCGCGAAATTCAGAATCCGAATTATCATCCCACAACCCCATTACACCATTCAAAATATTGCCCGCAGCCTCAGCATTCGCTCTAAAATACCAATGCTGCTTTTCATTGGGCAATATCTGCTCATTATACAAATACGTATAAGAACTATTTATAATTAAGTGATCCGTATAGCTATGCTTTAATGTTGTATTCTCAATCCGACTCCAAAAGGCAGAATCTTTGACTGGAATATTTACCAAACTAAACTCCAGTGGCGACAGAGAATGACTTACAAATTTTGAAGATTTCCAATTATAACTTAACCTGGAATTAGCAATGGTTCGGGTATAATCAGGGCGTCTTTGATAATTATAAGCCACCTTTATATTACTCCTTGGATTAAATCTTTTTCGAAAACTTTCAACCCGAAAAGGCACCACAAACTTTGGCAGGGTTAAGCCGGCATCAACTCCGACTTCAAGGGTATTAAACCTGTTCTGACCATCACTATTTGCCTGATTTTCGGAAGCCGTCCGAAAACGCATGTCGAATACCTCAGCCCCCCGAAGCAGGTTTTTATGTTTGTATTTCACGATTCCTGCAGCTCCGAGATTACCCGAGGAATTGGTTCCTTCTATCTCAAAAGCATAGGATTGAATACGGGAGGGAGAAAGCTGAATAAAACATTGCAACAACTTATTTCCTTCCGCATCTCTTTGCCCGGCAAGTTCCCGAAAACGAATATCTATAAACCGAAACAGCTGGAGATCGGACAACAAAGACTGTGTTTTGTCAACCAAATCAGCACTATAGAACTGACCTGGGAAAATATAGTTCGAATTAATCAAAACATCCGCCCGAAAATTTAAATTATCACCATAAAGAATGTGACATCCCTCGTACATCAAGGTATCAAATCGGTTCAAGTAGCCAGAATCACTTTGAAGCGCTTCCCGAGGATCAAATCCTACCAGAAAATACACATCCTTGATACGTGACTTTGAATGCGCCACTAAGGTATCCACTTCTTTGGATATACTTTTTCGCTCCTTCACCAGAATCAATGAATCATTCACCTGGTAGTTTCCCAGAGCACTATCCGCCAAATAATAGATATATTCCTTACTGAAATTATAGTACCCATTATTCCGCATCAACCGTGTTAATCGCTCCCGTTCCTTATCATGCACTTCCGCATCAAAAGGCTGGCCATTTTTTAACAATGACTGCAAGGTATCGGCATACACTAATTTATGCAGAGAGGTATCATCAATTCGATAGTGTACGTTGTTTATGCGATACCTTTCTCCAGGCTCAATGGAATAGCGAACTTTTACTTTTTTATTACCCGTTTGAATGACAGAATCCGTGACTTGTGCATTGAAATACCCTTTATTTTTGAGAAATAGAGTAAGTTGCTCATTGGATTTCTGCTTCAACAACTCATCATACAACACCGGCTCTTCACCAATACGCTTTAACCATTGATTAAATCCATTGGATTCATCCCGTCCGGATAAGTTGTATAGGCCTAAATGAAACCGCCAAAACCCAATAATCTTAACATTTTCTTTTTGACGCAGGTAAAACTTCAACTCATCCTTAGAAATATCTTTGGCGTTGTTCTGAATTTCAATTTTATTTAGCAGAAAGGCATCATCGGGTACATACCTGGTAGTACTACAGCCCACCAAACCACATATTACAATTACTCCTGCCAGTAAAAATCGAAAAGTCACTATCATTATTGGTTATTAGGCCTAAAAATAAGGACCGGTGCTCCCGGAAAACAATATTGTTGATAAATTCCTGCAAAATTTCGATAAAGATATCTAAATCGGATGATATGCTATAACTTTGCATTCAATTATAATGGATTTTCAAATGCTGAGCAAAAACAAACAGAAGCTTATTGCTTCTTTAGCGAAAAAAAAATACCGCGACAGTCACCACCTTTTCATTGCTGAAGGAGATAAATTGGTTACTGACCTTATTGCAAATAACCTCTCCTGTTCACTCATTGTATGCACAGAGCAGTGGCACAACAACTGCCACCAAGCACTGACACAATGCCAGGAAGTGATCATTACCGATGCTAATCAAATAAAAAAGGTCTCTCAATTAAAGAGTCCTCCACCCGTTATTGGCATATTCGAACAAAAGAAAAACACCAACACTTCCATTCCACTCACCGAACAACTTGTTCTCTTCCTTGACGAGGTGCAAGATCCAGGAAATTTAGGAACCATTATCCGATTGGCCGATTGGTTTGGCATTCATCATGTAGTGTGCTCTAAAGACTGTGCAGATGTTTACAATCACAAAACCATTCAATCAACAATGGGAGCTATCGCGCGCGTTCATATTCACCATGCAGATCCCATTGATTTCTTTGAACAAGCCAGGCAAACCGAAATCCCGGTTTACGGGACTTTTCTTGAAGGGGAAAACATCTATTCACAATCACTTACCAACAATGGTATCATTGTGATGGGGAATGAGGGAAAAGGGATTAGCCCGACTATAGCACCCTATGTCTCGAAAAAACTATTTATCCCGAATTATCCGGCCGGAGCGGACACATCAGAATCATTGAATGTCTCTATTGCAACGGCTATTGTGTGTGCTGAATTCAGACGACGCCAGCTTCCTTCCTTTTAAGTGATGTGGAAGAGCCCCTTTTCTGCGGACTGCGAGATATACCATTAGAGATGCTGGGGAAAACCGCTAGAGATGCTGGGGAAAATTGCCAGAGATGCGCATCATTTTCTTTGGAGATGCGCATCTAAAAAAAATAGCTTTTAAAACACCCCGTTTTGCTTTACTAATCGTTCTAAAAAACTACTCCGCTAACGCTTTGCCGGTAATGTATTCGTAAGCTTTTTCAGCACAGCGCTCACCGTCAATGGCAGATGATGCAATTCCACCTGCATAACCTGCACCTTCCCCACAAGGAAACAGACCTCCAATCTGAATGTGCTGGAAACTGAATTTATCACGCGGAATGCGCACCGGAGATGACGTCCGGCTCTCTACCCCAACCACTAAGGCCTCATTGGTCACAAATCCCCGGGCACGTTTATCAAAATAGTCAAATCCCTTTTGCAAACGCTTACCGATGTGCTCCGGCAACCAAAAATGCATGGGCGAGGCAATTAAACCGGGCACATAAGAACATTCCGGCAAATCAAAGGACAGTTTTCCATCCACAAAATCGGCCAATCCCTGGGCAGGAGCCACCACCCCTCTGCCGCCATTCACAAATGCTAAACGCTCCAATTCCTGTTGAAATTCAAGACCACCCAACACACCTTTATTTTGATGTTCACCAATGTCCTCAGGCCGAATTTCAACCACTATTCCCGAATTAGCAAAGGGGGAATTACGTCTGGCCGGCGACATTCCATTCACCACCATCTCATTCTCATCGGTCATGGCCGGAACAATAAACCCACCCGGACACATACAAAAAGAGTAAACGCCCCGATCCGCCTGTTGGCAAGAGAGACTATAAGAGGCTGCCGGAAGGTATTCGCCGCGCCCCTTGGCTGAATGATACTGAATCTGATCAATCATTTCCTGCGGATGCTCTACCCGCACCCCCATGGCCCAAGTCTTGGCTTCCAGGGTAATCTTTTTATTATTTAAGAAATAATAGACATCTTTGGCTGAATGACCTGTCGCCAGCACGACAGCGCGCCCAACAACTTTATCGCCATTTTCTAAAACAACGCCGTTTATCGTATCATTGTCCAGGATCACATCCGTCACTTTAGTGTCGAAATGCACTTCACCCCCCACTTTGATAATGGATTCCCGCATGGCTTTAATAACACCCGGTAAACGATCGGTTCCAATATGTGGATGGGCATCAATTAAAATCTCTTCACTGGCCCCATGAAAATGAAATACCTCTAAAACCTTCCTAAAATCTCCCCGCTTCGTGCTACGCGTATAGAGTTTTCCATCCGAGAAAGTGCCCGCGCCCCCTTCACCAAAGGAATAGTTAGACTCCGGATTGACACCTTGATTCCGATTCAGTAATGCCAAATCCCGCTTGCGCTCACTCACTGGTTTACCCCGCTCCAGAACAATGGGCCTTAATCCCAACTCGATCAATCGTAAGGCTGCAAAATACCCCCCCGGACCTGCACCTACAACCACCACTTCAGGGGCGTTAGATACATCCGGATACTCAAAACTAATAACCTGGGGCACGGGTGGCATTACATTGGCATAAGCTTCAATATGAAGTTGCACAAAAACAGGGGCTTTTCTCGCATCAATGGACCTTTTTACCACTTGCATGTGCGTGATACTTTCAGGTGCCACTTTCATCTTTTTGGCCACCAACGGACGATAGAATTTCTCATCAGAAGCCTCACGAGGCGAAATCCTTAAAACAACTTCACGTTTCATCTATAAAATAATTATGGCATAATCAATCAGATCATTCCATTCAGAGGATCTGTTTTAGCCCCACAAAAGTACAGGAATTTATTCAAAGTAAAAGGTCAGGCAGAATAATCGCGATTTCAATCCATCCAAGGCATCGGTATAAACCTCATCGCCCGGCTCGCCAGTTCCTTTTGGATCCAGCATATCCATAAGACCGATAGAAGTCTTTAATTCAATGGAGAGCCGAAAATAAGACAAATACATATCCACACCCGCACCAGCCTCAATATACCCATCAAATGATTTTAGCAAGAGTCGGTCTTGCTTATTTTTGGCCAGGTCATATCGTGCATTAACACCTGCTATAATATAAGGCTTTGCATTGTGCATGCGTAAGGCGTTGTATTTTAACAACAAGGGGAATTCCAGAAAAGTCGATTTAATTTTCAACGGTTCCTCTTCCTTCACACCATCTTTATCAATAAACCAT
>Ga0193953_1001179_pt1 | contig 12498 bp, 14 predicted proteins | sample BB_4_MG_FD_140325 | JGI IMG/M metagenome (GOLD analysis project Ga0193953, IMG submission 140325) | Microbial mat bacterial communities from the Broadkill River, Lewes, Delaware, United States - BB_4_MG | ecosystem: Environmental > Aquatic > Freshwater > River > Microbial mats | place: USA... | reverse complement strand
TCAGTTTGAACATCAAAATGCTCCACATAATGTTGATGTGTAAATTTGTAGAGCTGTTGGATGTGCTCATCTGTAAGCGTAATTTTCTTTTTCATAAAAAATTATTTATTCTAAACTAAATTTAGGATTTACCAGTGTTTGCATGGTTCTTAAAAAATCTTCCATTTCAGCCAATCTGCTAACAGTTTCCTTTGTACCGTTTTCAGTCAATTTGTAATATTTACGTAAACGATTATCAACTTTTGCAACCTCAACATCTAACAATCCATCAGCTTCCAATTTATGTAGTGCAGGGTACAGCGCTCCTTCGGTAATTTTAAGTTCTCCTTTTGTTAGTTCTTTTACTTTTTGTGTGATTTCATAACCATACATTTTGTCATTTTGTTCTAACAATTTCAAAATAATGGTTTGCAATGACCCTTTATATAATTTTTGATTGCCCATAAATTTTTTAAAAACAATAGATTCATCTCAAATATATACATAATTTTCTTATGTATAATTAACTTAGGTATATATTTTTCCATAAAGTAGTTTTTGTTTGTTATTTTTGTGGTCTACTAAATAACTAAAAAAATGCCTAGATTTAAAAAGCTTACTGTTCAAGAAATTATTAAAGAAACTCCAAATGCAATATCTGTTGTATTTGATATTCCTTCCGAATTAAAAGAAGAATTTAAATTTATTGCTGGTCAATACATAACAATTAGAATTACAATTGAAGGAAAAGAAATCAGACGTTCGTATTCTATTTCTTCATCTCCCGAAAGTAATATTTTAAGAGTTGGTATAAAAGAAGTTGAAAAAGGACTTTTTTCCAATTACGCAACTAAAAAGTTAAAAGTTGGTGATGTAATAGAAGTTTCACCTCCTGAAGGAAAATTTATTTTACAAACTGCAACTTCACATCAAAGAAATTATGCTGCTTTTGCTGCGGGTAGTGGAATTACACCGGTTATGTCTATGATTAATTCGGTTTTATTGAAAGAAACTCATAGCACCTTTGTTTTAGTTTATGGAAATAAGACTAACGATGATATTATCTATAAAGATGAATTAGATCATTTAATTGAAAAATATCCTGAACGTTTTAATGTGAAATATGTTTTCAGTCAAAAATTAACAGGTGATGCTATTTTGGGAAGAATAGATAAATCCGTTGTTAATCTTATTCTAAAAAATCATTATAAAAACACTCAATTTCATAGCTTCTACTTATGCGGACCAGAACCAATGGTTGATATTGTTACAGACACCTTAAAAGAAAATGGTGTTTTAGCCAGTAAAATACATTATGAATTATTCACAAGCACGTATACTTCAGGCGCTATTACTGCAAAAAATTTAGAAGGTTCAACTGAAATTACTGTGATTTTAGATGATGAGGAAACCACCTTTGAAATGTCTAAAAAGAAAATGATTCTTACCGCCGCTTTAGATGAAGATTTAGATCCTCCTTATTCATGTCAAGGCGGAATTTGTAGTAGTTGTATTGCTAAAGTTACTGAAGGAAGTGTTGTAATGGATAAAAATTCAATATTAACTGATGAAGAAATAAATGATGGTTTAATCTTAACTTGTCAGGCGCATCCTACAACCGAAAAAATTACTATTGACTTTGATGATGTTTAATAAATATAGTACTTTCACGCTTTATTAAACAACTATGACATTTAACGAAATTAAAGAAGCAGTACTAATAGGTTTTTTCCTAGCCTTTATGATTGGTCCTGTTTTTTTTATGCTTATTCAAACAAGTATTATCAAAGGAGCTAGAGCAGCAATTGCATTTGATCTTGGAGTTGTTTTAGGTGATATCGTATTTATTTTAATTGCCTATTATGGTAGTAAAAGTTTACTGGAACAAATTAAAGATGATCCCAGGCTTTTTTATATTGGTGGAATTATTTTATTAATTTATGGTTTAATTACCTATTTAGATAGAAGCCAGAAAAAAACGATTGTTGATGAATCTCTAGTTATTCTTCCGGAGAAAACCAACTACTTAAAATTATTTATTAAGGGGTTTTTACTAAATTTTATAAATGTAGGGGTTTTAGGTTTTTGGTTAGGTATGATTGTAGTTGTAGGTTCTAACTTAGAAATGAATCCTTCAAAAATATTTAACTACTTTACAGTTATTATTGTAAGTTACCTTGTAACAGATATCGGTAAAATTCTTCTAGCAAAACAATTGAAGAAAAAATTGACTCCCAAAGTTACCTATAAGGTAAAACGATCTATGGGTGTTTTATTAATGATATTTGGAATTGCACTAATTTTGAAAGGTTTTATCCCTAAAGAAAAATTGAATTTGAATAATGTAATTGAACAAACGACCGAATAAAAAAATTCAATTTAAGTTTATGACCTATAACAAATCTAGAAAAAAACAAGCCAAAACAATACGCTCCTTCAGGAAAGTTCACAGAGCTCTAGGGGCTGTTTTATTTGTTTTCTTTTTTGCAATGGCAGGTTCAGGAATATTTTTAGGTTGGAAAAACAATAGTAACGGACTTATTTTACCTAAATCTCAAATAGGGATTTCTACAAATTTAGAAAATTGGCTTTCTATTAATAGCCTTCATAAAAAAGCAATATTAAATCTAAAAGATTCTATTTCACCTTCTATATCAACCGAATTGAATCGAATTGACATTCGAAAAAATAAAGGGATGGTAAAATTTGTATTTGAAGATCACTTATGGGAAGTTCAATTAGATGGATCTACAGGAGAATTATTACAGTTAAAAAGACGTAATTCCGATTTTATTGAAAGTATTCATGATGGCTCTATTATCGATTCCTTTTTTGGGAATTCTAAAGGTTATTTCAAACTAATATATACTTCTGTTATGGGGTTGGCTCTATTATTATTTACAATTACAGGGTTTTGGTTATGGTACGGACCCAAAAAATTAAAAAAAAGAAGAAAATAAATCCACAATAATATTTTTTCAATCTTTTTACATTCACATTTTTAAATTCATTAAATTCGAGTAAAAGTTTAATTTAAAACATTTTACTATGGAAACATCGGTGTTAATTGCAAAAATGCTTGCCATTGCCTACTTATCATTTGGAGTTGGATTGTTATTCAATACTTCATTCTATAAAAAAGGAATAGAAGAACTACTTGACAACGCAGGATACATGATTTTAGGTGGTTTGTACGCCATTATTGGTGGGTTATTAATTATTGAATTTCACAATATTTGGGTAAAAAACTGGACTGTTGTAATTACCCTTATAGGATGGATAGCACTTGCAAAAGGAATTTTAATATTATCTTTTCCAAAAGCTATGGTGTTTTTTAAACCTATGTTTCAATATGATAATTTGTATAAGTATCTCGCTCCATTAGTACTACTTTTTGGGCTTGTTTTTGCGTATTTCGGATTTTTCTAAACTAATAACCTCATTATAAAAAATTTACAAGTCTAAGTTTCTTAAAACTTATAGGTCACAGCAATCTACCCACATCTTAAAAATTTGTGTATATTTAAAAAAACCGAAAGACTATGATTGCACCAAAGATATTTCCGAAGGAAAAAGAACGCCTAAAAGATTTAAATTCATACAATATTTTAGATTCTCTTTCAGAATCAGACTATGATAATCTTACGGAAATTGCAGCTGAAATATGTGGTACTCCAATTTCGCTAATTAGTTTGGTTGATAATAAACGACAATGGTTTAAATCTCATCATGGATTAGATGCAACCGAAACTCCAAAAGAAATGGCTTTTTGTGCTCATGCCATTAATGATCCTGAAAATGTTTTAATTGTTCCAGATTCAAGATTAGATGAGCGATTTCACGACAATCCTTTAGTTGTAAGTGATCCAAATGTAATTTTTTATGCTGGTGTTCCTTTAATTAGTGAAATAGGCATGCCTTTAGGAACATTATGCGTAATAGATAACGAACCCAGGTTATTAAGTCAAAGTCAAATAAAATCATTGAGGGCTCTTTCAGTACAGGTCATGAATTTATTTAAATTAAGAAAGAAAAAAAGGATTTTAGAGGAAGCTTTAAATACTTTGGAAGAAAAAAATAAAGAATTAGAGCGCTTTGCTTTTGTTGCTGCTCATGACCTTAAATCTCCTTTAATTGGAATTTCAAGCTTAATACATGTTTTTTTAGAAAAATATGGTTTAAAAATTGATGATCACGGTAAAAAATTATTGAAAACTATTGAAAATTCATCAATAAAACTTAAAAACTTAATAGATGGTTTACTTGCATACAGTAGAAGTGAATCGGTTCTAAAAGAGGAAAAAACAACTATAAATATTAAAAAAGTAACAAACGATATTCTAAAACTTTTCACCTATGAAAATGATATAAACTTTGTTTTGGAATCTTCAATTACTAATGCTCATTTAAATAGAACTGCAATTGAGCAAATTTTAATAAACTTAGTGGCAAATGCTATAAAATATAGTGATAAAGATAAAACCGACATTAAAATTGGTGTTTCCGAGTGTGAAATTTTATATGAGTTTTATGTACAGGATAATGGTTCTGGAATAGCGCCAGATCACCAAAAAAAGATTTTTCAAATTTTTGAAATTATTGCTGAACACGATAAATATGGAAAAAAAGGAAATGGAATAGGGTTAGCAACTGTTAAAAAAATAGTTGAAAAAAGTGGAGGAACTATAAAAGTTGAATCAGAATTAGGTAAAGGTTCAAAATTTATTTTTACACTTGAAAAATAGTTTTTCTTCGTTAAAATATTATTATTTATTAGTTCATGGGCAAATTCTACCAACCTTAAATAGTTATATTTGTCCTTTATAAATAATAATATTCTTACAAATTACCTATTATCAACATGAATAAAGTAAAGCTTTCTCCAACTCTAGAAGTATCAAATATTGTACATGGACATTGGAGGCTTCAAGAATGGAATTTAACCAATAATGAGCTTCTAAAACGTACCAAACAATCCATTGACTTAGGAATAACAACTTTTGATCATGCAGATATTTATGGGAATTACAATTGTGAAAAATTATTTGGAGATGCCCTTAATTTAGATAAAGGGATTCGAAATGATATTCAAATTATTACAAAGTGTGGAATTAAATTAGTTTCAGATAAATTTCCATCAAGAAAATTAAAATCTTATGATTATAGTTTTGATCATATTATTTCTTCTGTAGAAAATTCATTAAAGAACTTTCATACAGATTATATTGATGTTTTATTATTGCATCGTCCTTCCCCATTTTTCAATCCGGAAGACGTTGCTAAAGCATTTTCTCAATTAAAAAAACAAGGAAAAGTAAGAAGCTTCGGAGTTTCAAATTTTAACTCACAGCAATTCGAAATGTTAAGTACCTATGTTGAAGAGGAGTTAATTACAAATCAAGTAGAAATTTCACCATACAGTTTGGAACATTTTGAAAATGGAAATATTGATTATTTTTTAACAAAAAAAATCAAACCAATGGCATGGTCACCGTTAGGTGGTGGTCATATTTTTAACCCAACTAATTCAAAAGGACAACGACTTTTAAACACTTTAAAGGAGGTTACAAATGAACTTTCAATAAAAGATATTGACACCTTAATTTACAGTTGGATTTTAAATCATCCTTCTTCAATTATTCCAATCGTAGGATCAGGTAAAATTGATCGTTTAAAAAACGCTGTTACCGCTTTAGATATTGAAATTCCTTTAGAATTATGGCAAAAAATTTATGTTGCTTCTTTGGGTGAAGAACTGCCTTAAAGTTTATTTCAATAATAATTAAAATCAATCGAATCATGGCATCTGTAAAATTAGATGGTAAATCCAGAAAAAATATACAAATAGGATTAGAAGTAGAAATTATACAAAAACATCATCAAAGAACTGGAGAGTTAACCGAAGGTGTTGTGAAACGACTTCTTACAAAATCTTCAAATCACCCTCATGGAATAAAAGTCCAATTGGAATCTGGTGAAGTAGGCCGTGTTAAATACGTGTTAACCTCCTAAAATAACACCAAAAATAGCTCTAACCAAACGCACTTTAAGCTTTTGACAAAAGTCATAGATACATCCTTATTAGTTAGCTACCTTTGCCGAAGTTTTAGTAAGTTTTTCATATATAATGACAAGTAACAAACAAAAGGCAATTAATACTATTTATTTCAGTATATTAGGTAATGCTTTGTTAGCAATAGCTAAGGGAATTGCAGGTGTTTTTGGAAATTCATTTGCTTTAATTGCAGATGCCATTGAATCAACAACTGATGTATTTTCCTCTATATTTGTTTTATTAGGTCTAAAATATGCAACAAAACCTGCTGATGACAACCATCCATATGGACACGGAAAAGCTGAACCACTAGTTACTTTTGCAGTTGTCGGTTTTTTGGTAATTTCTGCAACGGTTATTGCTAATGAAAGTATTGAAAACATTCAAAACCCGCACGGAATACCCAAAAATTATACATTAATTGTTTTAGCTATTGTTGTATTAATTAAAGAAGTCTTTTACAGAATCGTATCTGCTAAAAGTGACGAAACAAAAAGTACTTCACTAAAAGCTGATGCGTGGCATCATAGAAGCGATGCAATTACCTCGTTAATGGCCTTTATAGGAATTTCCATTGCTATTTATATGGGCGAAGGTTACGAAGCTGCAGATGACTGGGCCGCTTTATTAGCATCAGGATTTATTATGTATAATGCTTATTTAATTTTTAGACCGGCATTGAGTGAAATTATGGATGAGCACATACATGACGATTTTATTACAGAAATTAGAGCCGTTGCTAAAACTGTTGAAGGTGTTATAGCTACCGAAAAATGCCATGTTAGAAAGTCAGGACTTACATTCCATGTAGATTTACATTTAATTGTAAAAGGTTCTAAAAGTGTGAAAGAAGGTCACGAAATTGCGCATAGATTAAAAAGTAAATTACAACAACAATTTCCTGAAATTAATGATGTGCTAATTCATGTTGAGCCTCATGAATAAAGATTATAAAGTAAAAATGAAGTATCGGTTTTAGAACAAAGATTACCTGTATTCTTATTAAAAATAGAATTTATGAGTAGAAAAATTATTAAATGAAGTGTTATTTTAAATAATTTTTTAAAAACTCTTCAAAGGTCATAGGAGTTAAATTTCTATCCTGATAATGCTTTACGTACGTTTCGTAATTTCTTCTTGCAAACTTAGAAACAGCACTTGTTACGGGGTTAAGGGCCAAAATTTCTGTCTTCATATTTTATTATGAGTATTACTTTAATAACTATTCGAAGCTATAAAGCTACAATACAAATAGTTATAACGCAAATAATATTTACATTTTTAATACTTATAACTGTGAATTCATGAATTTATCCTTATAAAATGTGGTTTTGACTATATAATATATAAAATCACTATCAATCATTAACCTTAAATCTATTATTCTCTCTATTTATATCGGCCATTAATTGTGAAGGATCTATTTCTACCAATTTTATTTCTTTATTGGTCTCAAACTTATATGTTGGATAGGCCCAAGCCCAGTCTTTTAAAATAATAGCTTTTGTAGGTTTTTCACCACGCATCATACGTAAAGGAATGTTAAAATTATCAGTACTTCCGTCAACATAAGTTACAGAAATATCAATGGGCATGGGCATTTGACCTACTCGTACAAGCGTTATACTTTTACCTTCAACTTTTTTAATAGCATAATCAATAGTATGCTTGGTTTTAATCCATTCATTTAAATACCAATCTAACTGAATACCAGAAATTTTCTCAGCAGTTCTTTTAAAATCATTAGGAGTTGGGTGCTTAAATTTAAAATCTTCAAAATATTTTTTGAGTGTTTTTTTTACATTCTCTTCTCCAATTATATAATTCAATTGAGTTAAAAACATACTCCCTTTTGTATAACTTCCAATTTGAAAAGCAGTATTGGTATTAAACCTATCTGCATGAGTGGTTAATGGTTCTTCAATATTATTTTTTACAGCATAAAAATAACCTGGATAATCTCCGTTAGAAGGTTTTCCATCACCATCTCTTAATATTTTATTTGCAGCTAATGTTGATATATAGCTAGTAAAACCTTCGTCCATCCATGAATGCTTACTTTCGTTAGTTGCTAAAATTTGTTGAAACCAGGAATGGGCAAACTCATGAAAAACAAGCCCTGTAATATTATTTCCTGATTCTCCACCAGCAATTAAAGTACACATGGCATATTCCATGCCCCCATCACCACCTTGAATTACGGAATATTGTTTCCATGGGTATTCACCAATATGCTCATTAAAATAGCTCAATGCTTTAACAACATTTGGTTGTAATTTTTTCCAGCTTTTTTCATACTTTTTATCTTGTTTATAGAAAAAATGTAATTTGGTGCCGCTTTTTGTATCAACAATATCATGAGTATAATTAGGATCTGCGGCCCAAGTAAAATCATGAACATTTGGAGCTACAAAATGCCAGGATAGTTTGTTTCCTTTTTGAGGCTTTAACTTTTTTAACTTATTCTCATAACCATGGCCTATTTCCTGTGGATTTTGAAGATAACCCGTACCACCAATAGTATATTTTTTATCAATATGAATGGTTACATCAAAATTTCCCCAAACTCCATGAAATTCTCTGGCTATGTAAGGATCAGCATGCCAACCTTCAAAATCGTATTCCACCATTTTTGGATACCACTGAGCCATTGTAAGTGCAACTCCGTCTTCATTATTTCTTCCAGTTCTTCTAATATGAACGGGTAGTTGACCTTTAAAAACCATATCGAAAATAACTTTTTCTCCAGATTGAATAGACTTGTTTAAATGAACTTCTAAAACTGTTCCTTCGGTATGGTATTTTACATCCTTTTTATTTTGTTGTAGTGATTCAACTTTTAAATAACCTATTTCATTAGGTTTTAAGGTTGAAATTCTACTCTTAAACTTGGGGTTTGTATAAGTTCCTAGATTATTTACCATTCTATAATCAGGATCAACTATAGCTTGTAATCGTGCATCCATTTCACTTTCTGGCTGAAATGCATTTAGATATAAATGAAAAAACACTTTATTCAAGACATCTGGTGAATTATTTGTGTATACTAACTTTTGAGTACCTGTATATTGGTAATTTTTAACATCAACATTTACATCCATTGTATAATCAACATGTTGCTGCCAATACGAAGAATTATTTTGAGCTGTTAGTATAACAGAAGTTGCACAAAGTAAAATAACAAGAGCCTTTTTCATTATTAGAAGTTTTCTTTAACGCAATATATACATACTCTATAAAACAAAAAAAGCACACTCGTTAGGAGTGTGCTTTTTAACAGAATATTATAATTTCTTATTTTCCGTTTACCATTTTGTCAGCCATAACTAATGCATTATATGCATTTGCTACTCTACCTGAAATAGATAATTTAGAAAATTTATCTTTTTTACCTTTTTCACCAGGAACTAAAACTTCCATATCAACTTCAACACCTGAATTCATAATAATATGTTTTACTTGGCTAGCAGAAAGTTGAGGGTAGTAAGATCTCACTAATGCAGCAACACCTGCAACTTCTGGAGAAGCCATTGATGTTCCGTTGTATCTAGCATATTTATTTTGAGGTACTGTAGAATAAATTTGTACTCCAGGAGCGTAAACATCTACATTTTTTTGTCCGTAATTTGTAAAAGATGCAGGTAATTTTTCATCGTAATTAGAACTCATAGCTCCAATTGTTAACACGTTATCAGCAATTTCAACAATTTTATCTGCTGAATCATTTGGCCAATTTCCTTTTACATCGATATCTTTGCTGTCGTTTCCAGCTGCATGCACTAATAAAACATCATGTTTTTCAGCGTATTTAATAGCATCAAACACCCATTCTGGATTTGGAGACCAGCTCTTACCAAAACTCATATTAACAACTTTTGCTCCATTATCAACAGCATAACGAATTGCTAAAGCAACATCTTTATCACGCTCATCACCATCTGGTACAGCTCTTACAGACATTAATTTTGCATTGTTAGCAACACCATTTAATCCAATTCCATTGTTACGAGTTGCTAAAATAATTCCAGCAACGTGAGTACCATGAGATTCAATTTCTTTAGATCCAATTACGAATTCATTTCCATAATTAGTATCAGTAATATCTTCTGGGTTATCACCTACTATTTCTCTACCATTAAAATCGAAGTCATAGCTTTTATTTCTTTTTTGACTTTCATAAAATTCTAAATAAGCTTTTTCATCTAAACCTCTTCCGTATAATCCTAAAAGGTCACCAATTTTTGCTTGTAGGTCTTTATCTTCAGTTTTAATTGCTTGTAAATCTTCAAGAGTTAAACTTTCCTTACCTACAAACTTTTTAACAGCGGCAAAATTATCTCCTATTTGAACCAATCTATCTAAAGTTTTGAAATGTCTACCAGAAGCAGCTTGATACGCTTTTAAGTAAACTTGATATTGTTCAAAATCTGCTTTATCAGCTTCACTAATATCTTCTAATTTTTTTCCTTCAAAACGAGGATTTAACTTTGCAACAATACGAGTAATCTCCAATTGTTCAGGAGCAGCAACACCGTTACCTCCTAAAAAGTTCCAACCGTAAACATCATCTACATATCCGTTTTTATCATCATCAATTTTATTTCCAGGAATTTCTTTAGGGTTTGTCCAAAGAACATCTTTTAAATCTTCGTGCTCAATATCAATTCCTGAATCAATAACAGCAACAACTACTGTTTCTCCTTTTTTTCCTTCTAAAAATTTGTACGCTTTTTCAACACTCATACCTGGTATAGTGTCAGTTGCTAAATCTTTATGTGCCCAGTGGTTAAATTCTACATCATCAATCTCACCTTTTTTTGCAGTAATGTTTACTGCTGTATCCATAGTTGGAACTGCCATATTTTTTACAGAACTACAACTTGCTAATGTAACAGCTGCTAACGCCGCAACACTCATTGACTTTAATATTCTCATTACTTTTTTTCTTTTAATTAAATACTTCGTTAAATTTATATGTTTGGTTTAATCGTACTCCTTTTTCGGTGTGTTTTACTGTACACAATTCGTTGTGAGCATCATGCTCTAAAAACAAGACAAACTCTTTGTCGGCTGCCATATTTAAAAATTTTGTTTTCTCATCCATAGACAATAACGGACGTGTATCATAACTTGCTACATATGGTAATGGAATATGCCCTACAGTTGGTAATAAATCAGCAGTAAACACAATTGTTTTCCCTTTGTATTGAATATGAGGTAACATTTGTTTTTCGGTATGTCCATCAGCAAATAAGATATCGAATCCTAATTCAGAATTTTGAACAAAATCATTTGCTGGTAAATCAACAAAATTTAATTGTCCACTTGATTCCATTGGATTGATATTTTCCTTTAAAAATGAAGCTTTTTCTCTAACGTTTGGTTCTACTGCCCATTGCCAGTGGTTTTTATTACTCCAAAACTTCGCATTTTTAAATGCAGGTTCATAACCCGTTCTATTTTTATTCCATTGAATGCTACCACCACAATGATCAAAATGCAAATGTGTTAAAAAAACATCGGTAATATCATCTCTGTGAAAGCCATGTTCGGCTAATGAAGAATCAAGCGAAAAATTTCCAAAAAAATGGAAATATCCAAAAAACTTATCGGATTGTTTATTTCCTGTTCCAGTATCAATTAAAATAAGCCTTTCGCCATCTTCAATAAGCATGCTACGCATACTCATATCAATTAAATTATTACTGTCTGCAGGGTTTGTACGTTGCCAAATTGTTTTAGGAACTACTCCAAACATAGCACCACCATCTAACTTAAAGTTTCCTGTTTCTATTGGGTATATTTTCATACATAAACTTATATGGACAAATATACGTGAAATTATGCTTAAGAAAATGTTAAAGAAAAGTAAAAAACCTAAGCGAAATGCTTAGGTTTTTGTTGAGGCATCGAGCGGATTCGAACCGCTGTAGGAGCTTTTGCAGAGCCCAGCCTAGCCACTCGGCCACGACGCCTTAATTGGATTGCAAATTTAAGTATTTTTAATTTCTTAGCAAGTATTTTTTTTGATTTTTGTGTTTTCTAATCAATATTTACTTCTTTAGACGAAATAGAATCTTAATTTAAACAGGAAATCAAAAAACAATCTACTAAATTTCAAGCTTTTATAATTCTGTTCTTTTTTTCGACATCTCAATAGTTACCATAGCAACATTACCTCCAATTGGTGGATTTAACTTTGAAACACATACATAAGCCTTATTAACTAATGGAATTTCAATTAAAATTCTATCTAAAATTCGTTTGGTAACCTCCTCTAATAATTGAGATCTTATAGCCATCTCTTGTCTTACAATTTTATTTAGATGAACGTAATCAACCGTATCCGCCAAATTATCTGTTTGAGCTGATTTGGATAAATCGGCTTTAACTGTTAAATCTACTCGGTAATCTGAACCAATTTTACCTTCTTCAACCAAGCATCCGTGGTATGCATACACACG
>Ga0193953_1001178_pt1 | contig 12499 bp, 8 predicted proteins | sample BB_4_MG_FD_140325 | JGI IMG/M metagenome (GOLD analysis project Ga0193953, IMG submission 140325) | Microbial mat bacterial communities from the Broadkill River, Lewes, Delaware, United States - BB_4_MG | ecosystem: Environmental > Aquatic > Freshwater > River > Microbial mats | place: USA... | reverse complement strand
TTAGTGGCAACATGGTCAGAGTACAGTAATGAAACTGAATTCCAACAATTGTTAGAAGAAGCCTCGGCGATTAACGTTAAAGTATTTCGTGATGGGCACTTAGGGGAAATTAATATTGGTGATTTGGTTGTCGGCGATCATGTACTGCTACAACCGGGAGACACTATTCCAACTGACGGTTATTTAGTGAGTGGGCATATTGACTGTAACCAAGCTTCCTTAACAGGGGAATCAGAAGCGGTACATAAAAAAGCCGCTGAAGATGAAGCTAAGGTAGATAATGATACACACGGTGTATATCGTGCTGCTTTAGTAGAAGATGGTGAAGCGGTGATGAAAGCTGTTGCCGTTGGGGATAAAACCCAATACGGCGAGACTATGAAAGAGATCATCAGTGCTGAAGATCGCTTATCACCTCTGCAAGAGAAGCTTGCTATTTTAGGTAAACATATCAGTACTTTTGGGTATGTGGGCGCGGTGTTTATCTTTTTTGCTTTTATGGCAAATAACATTTTTTTACAAACAGATGGCGGTTTAACGGCTTATCTTGCCTTACCAAATGGGGAAATCATCAGTGATGTAGTGACTGCAATGATTTTAGCGATTGTAGTGATTGTGGTAGCAGTGCCTGAAGGCTTGCCGATGATGATCGCAATGGTTTTAGCCTTAAACATGAAAAAATTACTAAATGTTAAAGTGTTAGTACGTAAGTTACTAGGGATTGAAACCGCAGGAAGTTTAACCGTATTATTCAGTGATAAAACGGGAACATTAACCCAAGGTAAACTCAGTGCAGAAACCTTTGTCACAGGCACAGGATCAGCCTATGCAAATTTAGGTGAATTATCGACGACACAAGCTAATACATTAACCACAGCTTTACGTTACAACACCAGTGCGGTGATTGATGCCAGTGATAAAACTGATATTAAATTAGTCGGTGCAGATCGAACTGAACAAGCCTTATTACGCTTTTTAGGCGATGCTTTAGCAGAAGAGAATGACAATATAGAAATTGTTGATATGATTCAATTCTCTAGTAGTCGTAAATTCTCTGCCACCCAAATCAGTGGTGAAAGCAATCAAACCTTGGTCAAAGGTGCGCCTGAAATTATTCTCGCTAACTGTACGCATTATTTAGATGAAAAGGGTGCACGTCAGGAAATTAATCACGTCATTTTAGAAGAAAAAATGGCTGAACTTTCTGCAAAAGCGATGCGTTTACTTGCCATTGCCGTCACAGATGATGTAATTAGTGAAGATAATCATTTACCACAGCAATTAACCCTTGTTGGCTTCTTTGGTTTACGTGATGCTTTACGTGAAACTTCTTATTCTGCGGTGAAATCAGCCAAAGATGCAGGGATTCAAGTCATCATGATCACTGGAGATGCAAAAGCTACCGCTGAAGCGATTGCTAAAGATGTCGGCTTGTTAGAAGATGAAAAAGCGAAGATCATCACCTCGACTGAATTAGAAAAACTGTCTGATGAAGAGGTTAAAACCTTATTACCTAATTTGTATGTCGTAGCGCGTGCTTACCCTACCGATAAAAGTCGCTTAGTTAAGTTAGCGAAAGAGATGAACTGGGTTGTCGGTATGACAGGGGACGGGGTCAATGATGCGCCTGCAGTGAAAAATGCGGATGTGGGTTTTTCAATGGGCAGTGGTACAGAAATGACCAAAGAGTCCAGTGATATTGTTATTTTAGATGATAACTTTGCATCTATTACTAAAGCGGTGCTATACGGTCGAACTTTATTTAAATCGATTCGTAAGTTCTTAATCTTCCAATTAACGGTAAATATCTCTGCTATTTTAGTGGCGTTTTTAGGTCCTTTCTTTGGTATCGAACTACCGTTAACCATGATTCAATTATTATGGATTAACATCATCATGGATACCTTAGCAGGATTAGCTTTTGCAGGAGAAGCGGCATTAAATCGTTACATGTACGAGAAACCGATTCCGAAAGAAGAGCCATTGATTAACAATGACATGTGGTCATCTATTTTAATCAACGGTGTGGTAGCAGCAATATGGAGTATGATCTTCTTAAAATACCCACCGATTCGTGAATTATTTGCCACAGAAGCTTCATTCTTAACCGCGTTCTTTGCTTTCTTTGTATTTATGCACGCATTTAATACCTTTAATGCCCGTACACAAAGCTTAAACTTGTTTGAGAATATTTTTGATAATCGTTTATTCTTACCGATTATTGCAATCATCTTTATTGTACAAACCTTCTTCACTTATGTCGGTGGGGAGATTTTACGTACAGTTGGTTTACAAGGATATGAATGGGGTTATGTGATCGCCTTTGCAGTGATTCTAATTCCTGTTGATTTAATCCGTAAAGCAGTACGGAATAAACTCTACGGTAACCCTGTATTAGATCACGCAGTATCTGCATAACTTGTATAAATAATCATGTTGATATAATAGAAAGAGGGGGAAGTTCTTCCCCCTTTTTTCTTACACCTTTTACATAACACATCTATTTTCCCTTACTTAATTCGCCTAATCTGCTGCAAATGTAGATAAATTCCCCGTAACAAGATCACGCTGACTTTCTAACACTGACACTAAATACTCTTTACATGTCCGTACTCGTGCTGTTGTTCGCAGCTCTACATGATTTAAAATCCAAATACCCCAATCTGATGCGGGTATTTCAATATCTAAACGCACCAATCCCGATTGGGTATCTCCAATAAAGCAAGGTAACCTTGCCAAGCCAAAACCGTTCGCCGCCGCTACTGCCATTGAACCCGCATCATCAACACGCAATGAAATATCAGAGTTGTCAGTGTATTTTTTGACCCAATCTGGTCGCTTAGTTTCTGATTGAAAAAGTATTACTTTTGTTTTTTTAGCTGAAGAGTGTAAATAATCAGGTGATGCGTAGATGCCATAATGTAATGTCATTATTTCAAACCCCACTAGATAATCTGGTGGATTAGGTGTGATACGAATCGCTAAATCTGCTTCCATAGCAGCCAAATCAATTAAATTTTTAGTCACCAAAAGCTGCATATCAATATCAGGGAAGCGATGACAGAATACTTTCATCTTGGGAATGATAAGGCGATTAGCCAATTCAAATGAGCTAGTTAATTTTAATGAGCCTGCTAAGGCAGCATCTTGATTAGCTGTTTGTCTATCTATAGTGCGTATTTTATCTTCAATTAATATTGCTTGTTGGTAAAGATTTTCAGCGGCTTGCGTCATGGCATAGCCATGTCTACTCTTATCAAATAACCGTGTACCCAAACTTACTTCAAGGGCATCAATTCTGCGTGCGACAGTAGTGTGTTTAACATTTAGTACTCTACCTGCACCACTAATAGTACCTTCTCTTGCTAAAGCTAGAAAGTATTTTAAATCATTCCAATTCATAAGCCTCCCACCTAATATATATTTAAATGAGCTGTGCATATTTGCACAACTATTGCCAATATTAAGGCATTTACTGTTTTTATTTAAAAGCGTAATCTAATTATATACTTTAAAATAAAAACTAAGGAATAAACCCATGAATTCATCTACATTACAGAAACTGGCTGCTTTTACCTCTACTCCTGAAGGAGGCAATCCCGCAGGGGTATGGATAGGTGATACATTACCAGAACCCAGTGAAATGCAACGCATTGCAATTGAGGTGGGTTTTTCAGAAACGGCTTTTGTTGTCCCTAGCAGTGGAAGCAAAAGAACGGTGCGTTATTACAGCCCAGAAGCTGAAGTCCCCTTCTGTGGACACGCTACGATAGCAACGGGTGTTGCTTTGGGTCAAAAATCAGGCAGTGGCACCTATCAGTTTGAAACCACTATAGGGACTATTCCTGTGGAGGTCAGCGAGCATAAGGGGGAAATGAGAGCCTCGCTGACATCAGTAGAGCCTAAGTTTGAATTAGCACCAAAAAATTTAATTGAAGAAGCACTTGCTGCACTGGGTTGGGAATTAGAGGATTTAGATAGTAATATTCCACCAGCACGTGCATTTGCAGGCAATTGGCATTTAGTTTTATCAGTAAAATCAAAACAACGTCTTGATGCGTTAAGCTACGATTTTGAAGAGCTTAAAAAGATCATGTTAGCGGATGATTTAACCACGCTACAATTAATCTGGTGTGAAAGTGATGAGTTGATTCATTCTCGTAACCCATTTCCAGTAGGTGGCGTGGTTGAGGATTCCGCAACAGGCGCGGCTGCGGTTGCTTTAGGAGGGTATTTACGAGAAGCAAAAATAATTAATGCACCGAAGGATATCCATATTTTACAAGGTGAAATAATGGGTAAACCCAGTCATTTAAATCTCTCAATTCCAAAAGAAGGGGGCATAAAAGTGTCTGGTACAGCTGTGCAATTAGCTGATTAGCTCGCCATAAAGCCCAACATATTTAAGCACAGTGGTTTTTTGTTGGGCTTCCTACGTCAGCACCGACCTACAGCCCAGCCTACGTTTGCTTGCTACGGAAAAAAAAATTCATACAAACAATATTGTATGTCATTATAAAATATATAACCACCACATGCATTACTCATTTCCCCATATTGAAATGTGTGCTCCATACCCTCAAGTACTTTATACATTTCTTTTTTATCAGACTCTTTATTATCCCATCCCATAATATGTGATATTACCTTATTTTTATTTATTTCTTTAATAAAACCCTCTGAATCTAATAAATCATCTCGAAAGGTTACTTCAATAGAATCACTGAAATCTAAATTATTATATTCGTAGTTTTTTAACGCATATTTCACACAAGCAGCTAGAAACTCTTCTAATGAAGAATATTTATTTGAGGGGGCATAAAAGAAATATCCTGTATATACATTAATATCATCATTAATGATTGGAATACATTGAAGAGGCTTAATATCTATCTCATGATATTTATTAATAAATTTTTCTAAGGTTATTATTTTCATAATTATTTTTAATGTGCCAAGTTATCTTTTCATATCATAACACTGATAAAGCTATTGGAACCTATAGTTGATAAGGTGATAATCTCCTTCATTCCTGCATATTTTTATGTGGGAATGCTTTAGATTACAAACCTTAACCTTAAAAAACTGGAATACCCTGTGTAAATTTTTACCTTAAAATATAAGATACTGTGACGCAGCTATTCCATCCTTGCATTTTTTAGCGAAGGGAAGAGGATATTTCAATATGAAACATGAGAAATTTTTAAGAAAAAAAAGCTTTAATATAACGTTTATATTATAGGGATTGATGCTTAATGAGGTGCAATATTCTTAAAAAAGATAAATCATGTTAAAATTTAAAACAATATATCTAGATACTCATAGGTGAAAAAGTAGTATGCTTGATGAAAAGCAAAGAAATAACTAGGTGAGCATAGCACACTTAGTTTTCATAAAAGCGCAATCTCTTTTATATATCATTAACTCACATCGGTTTATAGCCACTTTTCACACCTATTTACCCTATCCTTCTATTACTTATTGTCACAGACTGTTACCTCTCAGCACATCCTATATGACAACACAAAATAAAAAATCCGATCAATTTTCACATTATATTGATTTAATTCGATATAAAACCTATGCCGATTTAAAAGCAGAAACACAACGTACCTATTTAGGTTTTTTATGGTGGGTGATTGAACCTATCATGTATATGGGTGTTTTTTATATCTTTTTTGGCTTATTACTGGGACATAAAACCGATGATTTTGTGCCCTTTTTACTGATAGGTTTAACCATTTGGCAGTGGTTTAAATCATGTTTATCGCATGGTTCAGAAACTATTCTTGGTGGGCATACATTGATGCAGCAAGTGTTTTTGCCCAAAGTCATTTTTCCCATTATTTTACTTTTAACCGATACGGTTAAATTTTTATTTATTTTAGCTTTATTACTTATTTTTCTTTGGACATATGGCTATGAGGTAGGATTAAGTTATATCGCCCTCCCCATTTTATTAATGGTGCAACTGTTGTTTACCGCTATGTTAACCTTTTTACTGGCTGCTATCGTGCCATTTTTACCTGATTTACGTTTTGTGGTTGAAAATGTATTACTGGCTGTTTTCTTTATGTCAGGGGTGATGATATCGCCTGATATTGTTCCTGCAGAATACAAAATGTATTATTACTTAAACCCAATGGCGAATATCATTGATGATTACCGCAATATTCTTATGCATAATCAATGGCCTGATTGGACATCATTAGGCATTATTGCCTTTATATCTCTCATTGGTATCGCCTTAACTGTGCGATTGATTAAGCGTTTTGAATATATATATCCTAAGGTGATGGTGTGAGTAATCCAGTTGAACATAAAACGATGCTGACATTAGAAAATGTTGGTATTTCTTATAAAAGTAATCGGGGTGTTTTTGGTGAAGCGTATTGGGCACTAAAGGATGTTTCCTTTCAGCTTAATCAAGGGGATAGCCTTGGCATTATCGGACGTAATGGTGTAGGAAAAAGTAGCTTATTACGTATGATTGCAGGCTTAATCAAACCTGATGCAGGCTCGTTTACCAATCATGGTTATGATGTCTCTTTATTATGTATGCAATTGGGGTTTACCTATTATTTAACAGGGCGCGAAAATATTATTTTAAGCGGCATGTTAATGGGTATGCGTCGTCATGAAATCATGGAAAAAATGGATGATATTATTGCCTTTGCTGAATTAGGGCGTTTTATTGATCAACCGATTGCAACCTATTCATCAGGCATGGTGGCGCGCCTTGGTTTCTCCATTGCTTTCCAAGCTGATCCTGATATTTTACTGATTGATGAAGTCTTAGGTGTGGGAGATGCAGAATTTAGTCATAAATCTGCATTAATGATGCAAGAGAAAATTAAATCTAATAAAACAATTGTCTTTGTTTCTCATCATGCGGTATTAGTTGAGCAATTATGTAACCGTGCAGTATGGATTGAGGAAGGGGTGACCCGTGCTGAAGGGGATACTCACGAGGTTTTAGAACAGTATAATCGCTTTTTAAATTTGATTTAATGATTTTGTAAGGGGGATAGGTATATTCTGAATAGAAAATGTTGGGTTTCCTACATCAGCTCCAATCTACAGAAAAATATATATTACTTGCTTTAAGCTAATATACTATCCCCCCCTATACTTACTTATCACTGCCATTAAGTTAAGGTTTATCTGGTTCCACACGCTCTGCGTTATCTTACTTAAAGCTACCAAAGTGCAAGTTTAAGGGGAGGACGCGGAGCGTCCTTGGCTGTATTACAACGCAGAGCGTTGTAACGAGGAGTCTACAGGAAAATATATATTACCTGCTTTAAGTAAGCTAATATACTATTCCTCCCTATACTTGTTTACCCTATCCATCACTGATTTCTTTTTGGAATTTTTATTGTGACTGAGCCATCTACTGAACATCAGCAATTACAGCGTGCACAGGCACACCTTGCCCAACAAGAAAAAGAAATTCAACGCTTACAGAAGATTATTGATCAACAACAGCATGATATTAATCGCTTACAACAGTGGTTAGAAGGCTTAAAGCGTGATATTGCGGATATTTATGCCTCAGTTACATGGTTGATTGGTGATACCACAGCAAAGATTATTTTAAAACTTTTACGTCGTCCTGTGGGGATTACCGCACGTGATCATATCGATCGGATTTTATTTAGCTATCATGCATGGAAAGAAAAGCAGCAGAAAGATACCACCCTGCAAACCCTACCGTGGCATGATACAGTGGAGTATCACGCATGGCTAAAACAATATCCTCTAGTCGCGCCTACAGTCAGCAATATAGATACCCCCCCTACTTTTCATTTTCTTATCACCTCTCAGCATAATACAAATCTTTCAGCCACTTTGGATAGTTTAAAAAATCAAACTATTCCTCATTGGCACGCGCATGTCTTACTGGAAGAAAATAAGAGCTACCCTACCACACACCCCCAGATTACTTTATACCCTCAAAGTAAACAGAATGTATTTTTTAATGCTTGTTTACAGCAGATTACATCAGGGTTTATTGCCGCCTTACACTATGGCGATTGCTTACATGAACAAAGCTGTGCCTACTTAATGCAGCACCTTCAGCAGTACCCAAATCATCAGCTTATTTATACCGATGAAGATAAAATCACTGCTCAAGGGTACCGCTTTGATCCGTATTTTAAGCCTGATTGGAGTCCTGACTTATATTACAGCCAATACTACATACAGCACCTTTGTTGTTATGCGGTGCCTGTGGTGAAAAATTGGGCAGGAAATGAAGCGCAGGAGCTTTTTTATGCGCTGAGTTTACATTGTATTGCAACACTAGAGCCAGAGATGATTGGGCATATCTCTACTGTGTTATATCATCGCCATGAAGAAAATGAAAATACCCAAAATCCAACAAGACAAGCATTATTAAATCAACATTTTCAACACCAAGCTTGTGCAGTGAAAATTCACTGTGATCAGACACAGCAATTTCATCTCCGTTATCCCTTACCTGAAAAACCGCCCCTTGTATCTATTATTATTCCAACACGGGATGGCGTAGAACTATTAAAAACCACAGTTACTGGCTTACTTAAAGAAACCAGCTATCCACATATAGAAATTATTATTATGGATAATGGCAGTGTAGAAAAAGAAACATTACACTATTTTTCTAGCTTGGCAGCGTATGACAATATTAAAATTATTTCTCATGCTAAACCCTTTAATTATTCAGAATTAAATAACATTGGGGCAACTCATGCCACAGGGGAGATTCTGGCATTATTAAATAATGATTTAAAAATGATTCATCCTGATTGGTTAGAGGAAATGGTGGCTCATGCATTGCGTCCTGACGTGGGGGCAGTGGGGGCAAAGCTTTATTATGCTGATGATACGATTCAACATGCAGGGGTGACCACTGGGCTGGGTGGCGTGGCAGGGCATAGCTTTAAATTCACCCCGCGCCATCTCACTGGGGATCATAAAAAACTTTATGCCACCCATAATGTATCAGTGGTTACTGGCGCGTGTTTAGTATTACGCCGTACAGTATTTGAAGAGTTAGGCGGCTTAAATGAAAAAGATTTAAAAGTGGCCTTTAATGATGTTGATTTGTGTTTACGTATTCGTCAACAAGGTTATTTGATTGTGTGGACACCTCATGCTGAACTGTATCATTTAGAATCCGTGAGCCGAGGTGTGGATAATACACCCCAAAAATTTTTACGTTTACGTCATGAAATTAATTATATACGTGAACACTGGGCTGATGTGTTGGCACATGATCCTTATTACAATCCTAATTTAACCATTTCCTACGAAGATCATTCCCTTGCCTACCCACCTCGCTTACAATAAAAATAAACCAGTCTATGTTTAGAGAGAATGAGATGCCTGTAAATGATGTAAAGGTAACAGCAAACGATCGTATATTACAACGGCAGCAACAGAAGTATGATGCTTTAGCAGATCAGTACAAACAAGAGCGTGAGCGTCTTGCTGCAACATTAGCAGCACTACAAGCAGAACAGGAAAAGAGCCAGCTATTACAGCATCAAATAGCAGAAAAAAACAAACAACTGCAACAGCTTATCACATGGATTGAATCATTAAAAATAGATATTCACAGTATATTTAATTCTTTTACATGGAAATCAGGCAGTTTGCTCACACAGGTTTTATTAAAAGTTTTATTTAAAAAAGCAGGCACAACAGCAAAAGATCATATTGAAGATACTTTAGCCACAATTACTGCACCCCCTATTGATATAGATAATAAACCTGTTCTACCCTCAATACAGTCTGTTCAAACTTCTCCTGCTCTCCCTGCAATGGGAACAGCGGATTATGCAACATGGATTGCAAATTATGATAGCCCAACAACAGCACAACTTACTCGGCTTGAAAAACGTATTGAAGCATGGGAAAACCCACCTTTAATCTCTCTTATTATTATTACGGACAATACACCTGAACAAGCTTTACAGGATATTTTAGAGTCGGTTTCTCAACAACTATATCCCCATTGGGAGTTGTGTATTATTGATAATGCCTCTACAGCTCCACATGTCAAAATACTTTTAGAAGAATATGCTGCCAAAGACATTCGTATCACCTGCCATTATCAAACTGAACAGACAACACAATCAAGCATTTATAATAGTGTACTGAATTCAGTGACAGGGCAGTTTATTAGTTTTATGACTGAAGAATATGTCCTTGCCCCCACCGCCTTATTTTGGGTGGCGGAGGCATTACACAATAATAGCGATATTAGTTTGTGTTATGGTGATGAAGATAAATTGGATCAAACAGGGCAACGTTGTGAGCCGTATTTCAAACCTGATTGGAATCCTGATTTATTTTTATCCTCTCCCTTTATTCGTCATCTAGTTGTATATAACACCGCATTAGTGAAAAAAGTAGGTAGTTTTCGAGCAGAATATGACGGGGCACAGGACAATGATTTAATCTTACGTATCATTGACACTATTTCTCCCTCTCAGATTCATCACATTCCTCGTGTATTGTGCCATTGGCTTGATACTGCAACGCCAGAACAAAAAAACCATCATACTGTGATGAACCAAAAAGTTATCCAAGACTACTTAAATCATCATAATAAAATGGCAACAGTTACAGAATCTTCCTTGGTCTCAGGAGCATTTCAGATACAATATGCTGTCCCCACTTCAGCCCCTTTAGTCAGTCTATTAATTCACAGTCATAACGATCTGGTTAGTTTAAAAAACTGTATTCAACACTTAGTTGAAAAAACAACTTATAATAATTATGAAATCTTAATACTGGTTCATCGTAGTGAGGAGCCTGACACCACCACCTTGACACCATTATTAGAAACACTCGCCACAGAAGATAAGATACGTATTATTTATCATACTTGTGCCACAAATAATACCGCAGACATTTACAATAAAGCGGTTGAACAAGCACAAGGGGATATTATTGGGTTTCTCAGTGCTGATACAGAAGTGATTAATAGTGAATGGTTAACAGAGATGGTCAGCCATGCTATACGCCCAGAAGTGGGCTTGGTTGGGGCGCGGCTATGGTATCCCAATGATACATTACATCATGCAGGAATTGTGATCGGTATTAATAAAAGTATTGGATATGGGCATCAACGTTTTAAACGAGATAATATAGGTTATCAGGGACGAGCTGCCTTAGTACAAAATTATTCAGCTGTCAGTGGCGCGTGTATGGTGATGCAAAAAGCTTGCTTTATTGCTGCGGGTGGGTTCAATAGTGAACATTTAAAAAGCAATGTGTATGATGTTGATTTATGTTTAAAAATACAACAATTAAATTTGCGTGTAGTGTGGACACCGTATGCAGAATTTTATCATCATACTAAGCACCTTGAACAGGATAGTGTTGAACAAAAAATGCAGTCCGAAGAGGAAAAAAATTATCTACGTACACACTGGAAACAGTTCTTTAAACATGATCCTGCTTACAACCCTAATCTAAGTTTAAATGCTGAAGATTTTTCTTATGCATGGCCGCCCCGTGTTCCTTTATACTAAAAATTTACTCAAGGTTATTATTTATGTCGCATTTAGCCCATCGTTCCCCTGGTTATGAACTATTATCAGGTCATGGTATTGAAATTGGGGCTTTACATCAACCTGCTGTCATTCCTGCACACTGCCATATTGAGTACTGTGATGCCGCCAGCCGTGAAGAAACTGCCTCTTTTTTCCCAGAATTAGATGTCAATGACTTGGTTTCTGTTAATCATATTAGTGATTTAGATACTAATGGCTTAGCTTTATTTGAAGATAATCGCTTTGATTTTGTTATTCTTAACCATGTGATTGAACACGTAGCAAACCCAATTAATGTGGTTGCTGAGTTATTTCGAGTCACCAAACCTCAAGGACTTGTTGTTCTCTCTGCACCTGATAAAGAATTCTGCTTTGATAAACCACGTGCCTTAACCCCTTACGAGCATGTATTAGAAGAATATCAAAATAAAGTGACTGAAATTACAGATGAACATTACATTGATTTCTTAAAAGGTGTTCACCCTGAAGTATTTCAACGCTCTGAAGAAGCCATAAAAAATAGTATTGCTAACGTAAAAAAACGACGTGAACACGCGCATGTATGGGATTCAGCCAGTTTTACAGAGTTTATGGAAAAAACATTTGGTGTATTAAATATACAAACACAATGTCGATTTTTGAGCTTAGCGGATCAAAATCAGTTTGAATATTTTTCTGTGTGGGAAAAGCAATAATTGATTTGACTAAGAACTTAGAGCAGATAAACAACTCTCTAAGCTCTTAGTTAAAACTCATCTTTACAGTGGGCGACTAACCAAAGTCACAGTACGATCTTCAGGATCGAGTACACAAGTAAAATTTAGCTTGGCCATGAGACGTAACATACTATGGTTATTACTCAGCACTTCCCCTTCAATAATTTTTAAACCTCGTGAACGCGCCGCATCCATTAAACAGGTCATTAATTTATGGGCAAAACCACGACTTTGCCA
>Ga0193953_1001176_pt1 | contig 12509 bp, 7 predicted proteins | sample BB_4_MG_FD_140325 | JGI IMG/M metagenome (GOLD analysis project Ga0193953, IMG submission 140325) | Microbial mat bacterial communities from the Broadkill River, Lewes, Delaware, United States - BB_4_MG | ecosystem: Environmental > Aquatic > Freshwater > River > Microbial mats | place: USA... | reverse complement strand
TGAGTGAGGCGACCTGGGTAGCCACGCCGGTAACCATGAAGACCGATAAAAATGTACACATTAGTTTGCACGAAGCGGCTTTGACCGATTATGCCGGCATGACACTTAAACAAAAGGAGGATGGCATCTACCAGGCCGAGTTAGTCCCCTGGGCCAATGGGGATAAAGTACGTACAGCAGCCCCGGTGAAAACGCCTTGGCGAACCATTCAAATCAGTTCATCGGCTGCTGGATTAGTGGCGAGTGATATGATTCTTAATCTCAATGAACCCAATAAACTGGATGATACAGCATGGATTGAACCCATGAAATACATTGGTATCTGGTGGGGCATGCACCTGGGCACCGAAACCTGGTATCCCGGTCCAAGACATGGTGCCACAACAGAAAACGCCTTGGCTCACATTGATTTTGCAGCAGCTCATGATATTCGGGGCGTAGTGATAGAAGGCTGGAATGACGGTTGGGAGAATTGGGGCGGTAAAGATGCCTTTGACCACATCACCCCGGCCCGCGATTTTGATTTGAAGAAAGTCGCCGCTTATGCCAAAGAAAAAGGTGTGATGATCATAGGACATCACGAAACGGGTGGCGATATCCCGGCTTACGAGAAATATTTAGAAGCAGCCTTTCAGCAGTGTCAGCAGTTGGGCATTCAAGCGGTGAAAACAGGCTATGCAGGTGGTATTTATCCGCGCGGTGAGCATCATCATGGACAATTTATGGTGCGTCACTACCGTAAAGTAGTGGAGTTGGCAGCCAAATACCAGATCATGCTCGATGTGCATGAACCCATCAAACCAACAGGTATTCGTCGTACCTGGCCCAATATGATGACACGTGAGGGCGTACGCGGCATGGAGTGGAATGCGTGGAGTGATGGAAATCCCGCTTCACACACCGTGATTATCCCCTTCACCAGGGGATTGGGTGGCCCTACCGACTATACACCAGGGACCTTTGATTTGCTTTATAAAAATGCCGGTGAACGGGTGAAATGGAATACAGAGGATATTAGTCAAACCCGTACACACACCACCTTGGCGAAACAATTGGCTAATTTTGTGATTCTATACAGTCCCATGCAGATGGCCAGTGACTTACCTAAGCACTACAAAGGGCATCCGGCCTTTCAATTTATTAAAGATTTTAATGCTGACTGTGATGAATCACGTGTTTTGAATGGCGAAGTAGGGGAGTACATTACTGTTGTTCGCCGTTCTGGCGACGAGTGGTTTTTAGGAGCTGCTTCCAATGATGAGGGCAGATCCTTGGATGTGAAGCTGGATTTTCTGGATGTCAAGGCTTCATATACCGCACAGATTTATAGAGATGCCGATGATGCCCATTGGAAAACCAATCCACAGGCCTATACCATCGAAACAATAGAGGTCACCGCAGATACCATGCTAGCCATCAAATTAGCAGCAGGGGGTGGTCAGGCCATTCGTTTTGTGAAAAAGTAAGGGCTTCGAATGTTGGCAATTAGAGACTGGTTTTCACGAAATGAGCATTTTTACTTTTGAGTGAAAAATATACATTAGGATTTTATAACAATGGCCACGGGTGCAAACCCGTGGTCGATTAGAGCGTTAATGGAACCCTAAAGGGATCAACCTCCTTTTCATCTAGAGCAAACACCTTTTTAATCATGAGTTATTTACGTACCCTCCTGTTCCTTCTTACCTTTACTTTGATGAACAACTTATCAGCGCAAGAAGGATGGGAAGATTGTTGAAACGGCATCGCCAGGAGTGGAATGAATTGTGGAAAAGTGATATTCGCATTGAAGGTGATTTAGAGTCACAATTGGATGTGCGGTTCGCGTTGTACAATCTGTATGCGTATCAGCGAGACGATAGTGATTTAAGCATCCCCCCAATGGGCTTGTCGGCACCGGGTTATAACGGTCATGTCTTCTGGGATTCGGAGTTGTGGATGTATCCGCCATTGTTGGTCATGCAGCCTGATATGGGACGATCCATGATGAACTACCGGGTGGATCGTCTGGAGAAAGCCAAAGAGAAAGCGCGTAACTTTGGTTTTAAAGGGGCCATGTACCCCTGGGAATCGGATGATTCAGGTGAGGAGGCAACACCTTCCTGGTGTCTTACAGGTGTTTTGGAACAACATATCACAGCCGATGTGGGTATTGCCATCTGGAATTATTTTCGATTAACACAAGACAAAGAGTGGCTGAAGGAAAAAGGCTGGCCGGTCTTGAAAGGAGTGGCCGATTTCTGGACAAGCCGTGTAGAACCCAATGAAGATGGCTCTTACTCTATTGTTAATGTGGTGGGGGCTAATGAATTTGCCCATGGAGTGACCGATAATGCGTTTACCAATGGCTCGGTAAAGGTGGCTCTGAGCAATGCTGTGAAAGCAGCCGCAATACTGGGGCTTGCAGCTCCTGAATCATGGCAGGTAATTAGTGACCAAATACGCATTGAGAAATTTGATGATGGTACTACCCGCGAACATGCCACTTATAATGGGGAAATTATTAAGCAGGCCGATGTAAATTTGTTGGCCTATCCCTTGGGTGTGATAGCGGATGAAGCCATTATTGAAAAAGACCTGAGTTACTACGAAGAAAAGATATCACCAGAAGGACCTGCCATGACGTTTTCGGTCTTCAGCGTATTATATGCACGACTGGGAAATGCAGAAAAGGCTTTTGACATGTTTCGCCGGGGTTATATTCCCAATAAGCGAGCGCCTTTTGGTGTGCTGGCTGAGTCGGCAGTGTCCAACAATCCTTATTTTGCTACCGGAGCGGGGGGGATGTTACAAGCGGTGTTGTTTGGTTTTGCCGGCTTGGAATGGACGGATGAAGGTATTCAGCAAGGCCGCTCTTGCCTGCCTTCTCATTGGAAATCGTTGACCATTACTGGTGTTGGTTCCAACAAAGAAACTGTTGAAATTCGCAAATAATTGTTGAGAATAGATGAAAAGTGGGGACTACAAATGCAATCCCCACTTTGTTTATTATTTGGTATGAATAGCGTCCTAAAAATTAGAGTAATTCTATTCAAATTATTGGGTGTGACCGGCCTCAGCTGGTGAACCAAAAAACAAGGTTGATTGACGATTAAAAATCATTTTCTGTTTGAGGGCCTTGAGGTACGAATGGGCCGAGTTTAAACGATTTCAGTCAAACGACCGTAGCTTTTTGAGAGAAGCAGGTACAGCCTAGACTTTTTTTGCTTACGTTTTTTGTGTCATGACAAAAAATGAAGTGGGGTTTGGGGCAAAGCCCCGGTTGAAACAATAGTCATGATAGGAGTGATCTGAAATAATTATTTTTTCAGAAAATCCGCCACAGCCTGGTGTCCCTTTGAAACCGCAAAATCATAAGCCGATTCGCCATCCACATCCACCATGGTAAGGTCAGCTCCATTTGCAATTAACAGTTTGAGCACTTCCAATTGTCCTTCGGAGGCTGCCATCATCACGGCGGTCCATTTTTCCACATTGTCGGCAATATTTGGATCAGCCCCGGCATTTAACAGCTCAGTAACCGTTGTGGCGAATGGTCCGGTGGAGGCAAACATCAATGCCGATCGGTTATTGGCATCAGTCTTGTTCACATCTGCCCCTTTTTCAATCAGTAGTTGCACAATGTGATGATGCCCGTTATAGGCAGCTAGCATCAGTCCCGTGCGCTGATTGGCATCTAACACATCCACTTCTAGTCCATTTTCAAGCACTGTTTCCACTTGGGAAATGTCGCCATTCAAGGCTGCCTGGAAAAAAGCATCCGGGTTTACCGGTGGTTGAGATTCAGTCACTGTTTTTTCAACAGTTGATGGTGCTGCTGTCGTCGTTTCCTCCTTTTTTTTTGAGACTGATTGACAAGCCATAAAAATGAAAGCTAATAGCAGACTGAAATAAATTCCTTTCTGATAATTCATACAATTGTGTTTATTTTTGTAATGGTGTGTTTGAGTTCACTATTCACTTCAAACGGTAAAAATAGAGGAATAATTGCCAGGTGAACAATTTTCCGTTTCAGTCTGTCATGAAAGAAGGAGAATGCTGTCTGATGATGCTTAAAGGTGGCATCCCAAATAATAGAAGTTCTTCAATAATTTGGTATTTAGTTTACGGGTAGTTTTACTTGAGACTGCTTGATTCTTTTGAACCAATTTTAAGCTTAATATCTGCTTTTTTTATCAGGAAATAAGTAATACCCAATGCTACGATCATAGCGGACAGGCTCAATAACTCAGTGGTACTGTATTTGTTAAAATCCCAGATAATCACTTTTCGGGCAATCGCGATAATCGCCACCAGGATGATGAATTCAACGTGCACGATGTCATCTTTCAGATAGGCTTTTACTGTTTCGAGTAGCTCCAGACCAATTAACAGGACCAGGAACAGACTGAATAAGTTCATTAGTTCGCCGGCATCAATATTAAACATGGGCGCAGCTATTATCTCATCTTTGATGGTGATTACAATGTCGATAAATGCCAGAATGAGAATGACAGACATCACTGTTAAGATGCCACCAATAAGAAAGCGTTCCAGGTATTTTATAATTTTAATCATAGGTTGAAAGTGGTTGACACCAGCATAAATACTGATGGATTAGTAATCCTATGCCCAAATATAAGCAAATCCCTCAATTCTTTCTGAAAAGTATTCAACCTGTTGGTTTGCATCAATTTTTTTGTTTGATCTCCAGCATGGCTATTTGATTTAAATGTTGGGATACAGTTTTGATGTGTGGATTAAGATGCGAAATTATCGATAAGAAAAGGATAGTATTTCTATCCTCAGTGGAAATATGCATGGAGAAATCATTTGTGCTGTAGAGAATCCCTCAGGGATCAGTTTCCATGCTTTTTATTGGTTAATTATTTTACTAAATTAGGTATTGCAGTTTATGTGTTCTGGAATTAATGCCTGATTTAATCTAAATTATTTGACATGGATCTGATCGAAACCCTCGTATGTCCGGAAAGCTTGAAGGATGTAAAATTATCGGAAGCGCCGACTCAATTAATGGAGGAAGCATTATTGGGTAAAAATAAACAAATGGATATACCCTTGTGGGATAATAATCTGGTATTGGATATTGAACCCACGAGCAGTTTTTACACCAATGTTTATAATCGTGCGAATGATACGTGTGTAAACGAATTAAACAATTTTTATCTGGATCAGGAACAATTGCGTAATATTCTCTGTCACTCTGCTATCCTGCAGCATTGCCTGGCTGGTAGCTTGAAGGTGAAAGCGGGTGGTGATTTGAAAGGAGTATTGGGTTTTGATATGGAATCGTCACATAAAATAGCCATTTCCTGGTACACCATACATGATTTGAATAAGCCGGTGCAGGAGGTTTTACAAGCGGACTTATCCCAATTTAAAAACCTGTTAATTGGGGGTAATGAGCCAACTTTCTGGAGTGGATTTGCTGTTAACGAAGCATGTGGCTTTCAGATTAATGGAAATCTCAATTTTGATGTCTCAGTGAATGCGGCCAAGTTACTTACCATGGCCTTGGCGCCGGTTTTGTCGTTGACAAAGGGGGGAGCCCAGAAATTGCCTTTCGTGGTGGATGCACAGATGACAATCCGGTTTGGTGCCAAAGCGACCGATGCGTTTGAGTGTCTTATCCGAAAGACGCAGGAGCACAAATACCAGATTAACTTGCGCAAATCGCAGGAGGCAACCAGGCAGTTAGGTATTAGTGCGGGAGTATCTGTTCAATTGGTAGATGGTGATAAAGCTGCTATAGAAGCACTCATAAATAACTATTTCGAAAAATATCTGGGTCATCCAATTAGCCGGATTGAAAAGATATTGAAGGAAGGTGCAGCTGAAATGTTTGACAATGACTATGTGAAAATTTTGGCTGAGCGAATTAACTATAAGGGTGATAATTGGGAGTTCCTGAAAACGGCTTTTGAAACTTACCTGGCGAAGATTGAGAAAGCAAAAGCAACCGTATTGGCCCTATTGTCAGCTAAAGTCTCATTAGGATTGTCCCTTGAATATCGCAAGAGTGTTTCAAATGGGGCACTGCTAAATGCCGTGGTGACTGAAGACCTCTTAATGGGGCACCTGGGAAAAGTGTTAATGTTAGATGTTAGTGGATTGATAAACCTTGCCAGGAATAAGGATGCCCGGATTGAGGTGTTGAACTATTTATCAGAGCAGGGGATGGTATTCGAGAAGCGTTTTTCTTTTGGACTTTCCATCGGTAACTGGTCTTTAAAAACCTTCACAGAGGAAAAAGTACAGTTGAATGAGAAGTACTATGGGATGGACAACCAGCGCGAGGTCCGGGCGGCGTTTATGAAAGAAAAAGGGGTGCAGTCCTTTGGCGAAATATCCAGTTTATCTGTATCCATGGATGCAGAAACACCCTCTCCTCATATAGATCTTTCATACAGCGATATGGATTACACCTTAACCATTGCCACAAGTTTCTCCGATGCCAATGTGAAAAAATGGGACCGAAAGCATTTGAAGGTTTTTTTGCAAACAGCACTAACCTGGGGTGTGTTTAGGGAAGCTGGTTTTGAGGGACAATTTGAAACAATATGGCCTTTGGTTTTCAGGGATAAAGATGTTAGTTATGAGTGTAAAATTCAGGTGTCGGCATCTTTATTTGGAGAGGTGTTTCAGATTTTGAGACAGCACATGTCCATTGAGTTTTTTGCCGAAGCCATGGCTGCCTCTATTTATCCGAATGCAGCTGACGATCGCAGTTGGAGGTTATCGGAACGTCTTGAATTTTACACCCCTTTGATATTGGATATTTTTCAAAAGCAGCCCATCGATCAGGTCTTGCAGGATAAAAGGTATGACCAATATAAGCGATGGCGCGCGCATGAATTGACAGCATTGGCCAATGATGTTTACGGTGGTTCTGATTCCATTGCGGCTATTCGCGATAGTCATGGGCTCAGGACTTTTCAGAAATTATCCGGGGCTGTTAATATCTTGAATGAAAGTATCGTGAAAAAAGAGACGGTTGAAAAAGACCTGGAGAAGTCGAACCTCATGTATGCATTTTCTGTTTTTGAACAGATCCTTAATGATAAAAGTGGATTTAATCAGCGTTGGATGGGGTATTTGATCTATAAAGCCATTGAGCGCTACAAGCCTGATAACTTAGCTGATTTGACCAATATCCTCACCATTCAGCATAAAGATGACAAGGGAAATGATCAACTACTAATTGTAGGGGCCTGAAAGTCATGGAAAAATATACTTGCGTCATTAGAAGGAACTGACAAGTCATCAGAAGGAATGCACGCGGCACATTAAAAATTGGTCATGTCACGTGAAGGCATACAATTGTTACAAGAAGGAGTCCAAATGTCATTGGAAGGAACTGGTATGTCATTGGCAGGAATACAAGAGACACCTGGCTGTTTCACGATGCCTGCTAAGGTTCAATAAGGGTGGAATACTTTTTGAGTAATTTTAAATCCATTTGTAAAAAATCAGGGGGTGATCTTTCATGTCGGTTTGAAAATCGGCATTCCTTTCCGGTGTCTAAGTTATAAGTCAAATGGGGGGGAGGCAAAGGCGCCACTAAAAAAATAATCAGTGCAGGATTGAAAAATAACTAAAGTTTTGCCAGAATTGACCTAATTTAGTAAACCCTGAAAAAGAAAATCACGGACCAATAAAAGCAAAGATATGAAACGATTACTGGTAATTTTTTTCGTGTTAATCAGTGTGCTGAATTCATCCATGGCACAGATTGATAAGGATGATCCCTTTAAAAAGATGGATGAGGCGTATAAGGCCCGCATGGATCGTATGAACCAGGAATATGAAGCCAATATGCAACGGATGCAGCAAGAGTATGAGGCGCGACTGAAGCGGATGAACGCGGCTTTCAAAAAGTATTTGAAGAAAGGTTTTAGTGAGGTGGAACAAACCGAGGAAAAAGTAAAACCGGTTGAAGTCCCAAAACCCATTGAACAGCCGGAATACAAACCGGTAAAGACAGTTGTTGACATTCCTGAGAAGCTGGATCCGGTAAGTGTGCCGGAGCCGCAGCCGGCGCCAGTTAAGCCTGAGGTGGTGATTGCCGATGCAGCGGGATACTCCATTGCACCGATTTTGCGCATTCCGGAAGGCGCTGAAGCCTACCGGTCTGATTTAACCGTTGATTTTTTTGGTAGTCCGGCTCAGTTGAGAATTGACAAGCGGATGAGGAATTTAAACCTGACCGCTGTCAAACCCAATGCATTTGCGGCCTATTGGGATGATTTTACCACAACCTATTACCAGGTGTACATTGAATCGGTTGTAAATTACGCAGAAGAAAAGAATCTGAACGACTGGGGTATTTACCAGTTGGTTGACCATACGTCGCAACAATTGTTTTCGTCATCCAATAACCGTACAATGTGGGTGTGGGCCATTATGAACCAGGCCGGTTACCAAACGAAGATTGGTTACACCAATGGTGCTGTTTATCTGCTGTTACCATTTATGCAGGAGGTGTACGAAAAACCATATTATACAATGGATGGCAGTAATTATTATTTGATGAGCCATAAAAAAGACATCAAGAACCTGATGACCTATACCAGGGATTTTGGTGGAGCAACTAAAAAAATAGATTTGCATTTGTCTTTTGCCCTTAATTTTAAGGAGCCAGCCAATGTGGTGGTTCGAAAAACAACTTTGCCCAATGAGTCAGAACCCTTAAAGCTGGAGATGGATAAAACAATCATGGCCTTCCTGGCCAGTTATCCGCAAACGGTCAACACCGTGTATTTAAATGCGGCCATGTCCTCGTCGGTGAAAGAGGCCTTATATGAATACCTCACATTGCATCTGGAAGGTAAATCGGAGACTCAGGCAGTGACCTACTTGTTAGATTACCTGCACAATTCATTTGAGTATAAAACCGATCGTGATCAGTTTAACAAGGAAAAGATGTTTTTCCCCGATGAGATATTTTATTATCCCTATTCCGACTGTGAAGACCGCACTGTGCTGTTTACGCGATTGGTAAATGAGTTATTAGGTCTGGATGCGGTGGCCCTGACCTACTTTAGTCATATGGCTGCAGCAGTAGCTTTTACAGAACCAGTTGAAGGGTACGCCATATTAGTGGATGGACGGCGTTATACCATTACAGATCCAACTTATATCAATGCGCCCATAGGGTCTGTGATGCCCGAATATGAGCAGTATACGCCACTGGCCATAAAAATCAATAACGACAGTCGCTTGAATAATATCTGGCAAATGATTGCACGCTCAGTGGAGAAGGGGAATGAGGGGCGACTGTTTATTGGGGACCGGACCACAGCCGAAAATGGAAAGTTTATTCTTTCAGGTTGGTTTACGGATGAGATCACTGTAGGGAACAGAGATTATACGGCTTATGGTGGAACGCGCGATTTGTGGTTCGCCACATTTGATCAAGGAGGATCAATGGAATGGTTTTTACCTCTTAGTTGCACGGATAATGCATTTAGTCAGGCCTTCAATGTGGGGAAAAAGGGAAATGTGTATGCCTTGATCAATTATACGGGTTCCGTCAAAGTGAACCGCAATCAATTGGCGCGAAGTGACAGACCGGCACATTTGATTTTAGGGGTCTCTAACCAGGCACGTCCTATCTTGAGTGAAAACATCACTTTTGAAGCGCCGGAAGGGAAGAAGCTGGCATTCTATGGTAAATATAAAGCAGACGGAAGCAAGGTTGATTTGGTGTCCTTCCCAACGGATAAAGTTCGCTTTGAACCTAAGATTACTGTGGATTCAAAGAATGAAGTAGTCGTGCGGGGTGTCGTGGGAGAGATTGAAGGGCTGACAAAAGAAGTACCGATCACCTTATCAGCTGCTTCTTTCAGTGCTGAAGATCAAATCGAGTTGAACATGAAAGCCTATCAACAGCAGAATATGAACCGACACATGGTGGCGCTGTTTGGAACACTGCAGTTATTATCTCAAAATGGAGGTCGTATATCCGGTATTACAGTGCGTAACTTAATGAATAAGAACAATCCTGATTTTTACAAACACAACCCGGATGTGTACAAAAGTTTGTTAAGCATGCAATTTGTGGTCAACGATGGTGGTGTTGTGAAGGTGGAAACTTATAAAGGTCGCAATGTATCCCTTTTCTCTATGAAGATTAAAAACAACAGTAATCTGCAAATTGTGAAGCCGGCAAATGATTCGTTCCAAATTAAATTCCTGAATGGAGTGGAGGTTGGTAAGTCCATTATCTGGTACGATCTGAATTCAATTACGCTGAAGGATACCGGGGATATGGAGTTTGATTACGACTCTGATCATACCAAACGAACCGTTAGTATTGATGAGATCATTAATAACTGATGTCGTAGGTGCGTTTAAATATCAGCCAATAAATAAAAATTAGCCTGAAGATGAAAAGTCTTCAGGCTAATTGAATTCTATCAGGAGTAAAAACACGTCTTTAATTATCATGCAATTGGTAAAAAGATGTAGACTTTAATTGCTTCTTGCAATAATCAATTACTTCATCTGTAAAACGATGAAACATTGGCCCGATCACATACTGAATGCCTTCCATGCCAATATCTGAAGTATTGGTTTCAACATGGATGACTTTTCCGTCTTTATCCACGGTCATGTCAAAAGCAATCAGCCTGGAATAAACATGTTTGGCCGCAATTTTTTTTGCCGTTTCCCAGATCTCTTTAATTTTATAGGGCTGTTCCATTTCAGCAAATGGTGGAAACCCATTTAGCGTTTTAATTTTGATACCTCCCTCTTTTAATCCCCATTCTGCAAAATGGCCATCTTCTTTTAAACATAAACAGACCCCTCCTTTTGCACAATTATCAATACGACTGCCTGGAGCCCCAATCCTTAAAAACGAACATAAAATATGAATTTGATTGTCTTTCACCGATCGGTAGGTCATCACCCGAAAAGTATTCAGTGAAGAAGGATTAAGCTTTTTATAATACGCGTGTTGCTCAATATATTTTTGGATAATAAAATCCTGTTTTAACTCTTTTTCCAGATAGTCTAGTGAAAGCAGATCACCTATACCGTTTCGATAATTGTCATCAGTGCCTTTTGTGAAAAAGCTCACACCTTTTCCTCCGTGGGCCTCAATGGATTTTTTAACCACTACCTCGAGCTCATCCTGCAATAAGCTTTGTAAATCAATTTGATCTCTTGGAATTATCTCTTGATCAGAGCTGTAATAGACCCCATTGATATTTCGAATAAAAATAGAGGGAACATGCTCACTTCCGTTAATCCAGTCAATTCGGGCCTTATCTTCGTAGCTGAGAGCAAAACTGCGATTATTGAGAGCTGGTTCAATAACTGAGAAGTAAATATTGGAAGGTACTATATCTAAATGATAATTTCCTGAGAACCGGTAGGCATTTTCCAAGTGAATGGTTCGAATAGTTTTACTCAATGGTTTCCATCTTTTATAGTAAGAATTGATGAAGTCTCGTGGAATAGGTGATAGCGGTTTATCCAATTCCACACTAAACTTTCGCGCATAAAAATCATTTTCGGCCGCTAGATAGTGATAACTGGTAATCCGTTGAAATTTGCGCGCAAAAGCAGCTAAAAAACTAAAGAATTTATATTCGATTTTCATATCCTTCGGTATTTGTGTGATTTGTAATCACCCTGAATATTTTTTTCGTATACTACTGCTTCATTAATTATTTATGCATAGAGTTTTGAGAGTGGTAACAGCATTATACAACTTTAATCCACTCAGGTTAATGAAGTGTTAACCATTCTTCGAAATGTATTTGTATTGGCTATTACCTGCTCCATTTCCACCACTTTTTAACAGGTTTTTATACTCAATTTTCCTTTCGATTAATTGTTGGTCAGCTTCCTTTTTTAAGTCATGAACGATATTGCCCATAAATACTTTTCCCAAAATGGAAAGCTCATATTTGTCACCATTTTCTCTTATCAAACCTTCACTAATTAGCTTATGAAAAGTCTCAAATTGTTTTTGGGAGATGGCTTCATTTTTTTTAATTTTTTCAAGATCTGTTTTCAATAATCCTTCAAATCTCAAAGGAAATAAAGTAAGTGTTAAATCTTTTTTTGTAATCAAGGAGCTGTTGGCATAATTAAAGGGGAGCTGATCGTTTTTTATCATTTCAGACCAGGAGTCCAGGTCACCTGTGTTTTCATACCTTATTCCCGGAGCATATCCAATTGCGCTAGGGCCAACAGAAATCAGTATATCTTCATACTTTCGGATGCCAATTGCTTCATTTCCCTTTATTTTCGCAAGTGATTCTGCATCAGAGTCTCTCCGGTAGTAAGTACTGGATCCTTTTCTTATCCAACCTTCAGACATTAGCTTATCATGCATTAATATAAGTGTTTTTGATAATTCATGCTCGCTTGCTTGTGTCCCTGGATACACCGCTTCGATTTGCGCCAGTCATTTAGGTGGTTTTGCGCCACCTATTCCGGTTTAAATTGCGCCATTAAGCAATAAGGATTATCGGTTCGATTTGTGCCACTCTTGG
>Ga0193953_1001174_pt1 | contig 12516 bp, 10 predicted proteins | sample BB_4_MG_FD_140325 | JGI IMG/M metagenome (GOLD analysis project Ga0193953, IMG submission 140325) | Microbial mat bacterial communities from the Broadkill River, Lewes, Delaware, United States - BB_4_MG | ecosystem: Environmental > Aquatic > Freshwater > River > Microbial mats | place: USA... | reverse complement strand
GCTAATAGCTAACTAATTACCTAGCCAACTTACGAAGCGCCACCCATTGTTTTAGCATTTCTCTAGAGTCTACAGCAGGATAACCTAATACCGTTTTCCCTGCAGCGACATCATTCATTACGCCAGAGCCTGCTCCTACAGTAGCTCCTGAATGAATAGTAGTATGATCTTTAATAGAGGCAGAACCTCCAATAATAACTCCATCTCCTAAGGTTACAGAACCCGCTAGTCCTGAGCTTCCTGCCATAATACAAGAACGTCCTAGCACACAGTTATGTGCTATTTGAACCAAATTATCAATCTTACATCCGTCACCAATAATCGTAGAACTAAATTTACCACGATCTACACAAGAATTAGCTCCAATCTCAACAGCATTACCAATAACCACGTTTCCAATATGTGGAATCTTTACTAAGCCTCTACCATCATCACTCGGACGATAGCCAAAACCATCAGCTCCAATACTCACATTATTATGAAAAATACAATAGCTGCCAATTACAGAACGCTCTCTAATCACAGTACCAGACCAAACTACAGTGTGGTCTCCTATGGTCGTTTCATCTAAAATAGTCACGTTAGGGTAAATGATAACATTACTTCCTAGAACCACATCTTTACCAATATAAGAACCAGCACCTACTTTAGTGCCTTCCCCTATTTTAGCAGACTTATCAATGGTGGCTAAAGGATGAATTTCGGTATCAAAATGTGGAGGTTTTGGAGTAAACGTCTCTAACAATTTAGCCATGGCTAAATCGGCATTCTTAACTTTAATAAACACACGGTTCTCTCCAGGATCAATATCTATATTATCATTAACAATGGCTAAACTGGCTTTAGAAGTAGCCCATAAACCAGCAAACTTCCGATTACCAATAAAGGTTGCTTGGTTTTCGTTTGCTTTTTGAATTTGTTCTAATCCTTTTATTTTATTGGTGGTTTCACCTATAACTTCACCTTGTACAATGGCGTTTATATCTTCTATTGAAAATGATTTCATGTGTATTAAAATTGTGTGTTAATTAATTAAAGACACAATATAATACTAAAATATGAAAGTGCTGTATTATGAATTTGAAGAGTTTTAAGAACTACACTAATTTAAAACAAACCTTTAGTCCTTATTCTTTTTGATAAAATTCCATCAAAAATTAAAACGTTTGGTTTTAGTTTAAAAGCTTAGTGAACTCTATTTTTACATTGTAAGTTCTTTAAACGTAATTCCTAAAGCTTTTTGTACCTCTAATACCTTCTGCATTTCGCCAGGAATAATTAAAGCAATAGACTGCCCTGTTTTACCAGCTCTTGCGGTTCTTCCACTTCGGTGCGTGTAATAATCTAAATGCTCTGGTAATTGATGATGCAATACAAAAGCGAGATTATTAACATCAATACCTCGTGCAGAAACATCTGTAGAAATTAAAACTTGTAAACTTTCGTTTTTAAAAGCACGCATCACTTTATCGCGCTCCTTTTGTTGCATATCACCTTCTAAGGCACCAACAGCAAAACCTTCTTGCTGTAATTGATGTGCCAATGCTTGTGTACCGGCTTTGGTTTTACAAAAAATAATACCTCTTTCATCTTGACGCTTGTCTAAGATGCGAATAATCATATTGAGCTTGTCTTTGATAGACGTATTTACATAATGATGAGAAATGTTTTCGTTAACTAAAGCATTTTTATTCACTTCTATTTTAACAGCATCTGGAGACATATACGTTTTTACAATACGCTTAATTTCTTCTGGCATCGTTGCTGAAAACAACCACGTATTACGTTTAGACGTATTGAATTTAAGGATTTTAGTTAAATCTTCTTTAAAGCCCATGCTTAGCATTTCATCAGCTTCATCTAAGACTAAAATCTTTACTTTAGAAATATCAACATCACCACGTTCTACCAAATCAAGTAAACGCCCTGGTGTTGCCACAACAATATGTGTGGTTCTTTTTAAGGCTTTAATTTGTTTGTCAATTTTTTCACCTCCATAAACACCTTCAGCAAAAATCTTTTGGTCAATATACTTTGTAAATCTAAAGAGTTGCTTTTGTATTTGTTGAACTAATTCACGTGTTGGCGCAATAATTAAAGCTTGTACGTCAGAGTTATTAGTATCAATAGCGTGTAACACAGGTAAGCCAAAGGCTGCTGTTTTACCCGTTCCGGTTTGTGCTAATCCTATTAAATCGGTTTTAGATTTTAATAAAATAGGAATTACGGTTTCTTGTATCTCTGTAGGATTTACAATATTAAGTTCTTTTAAACCTTTGATGTAATTCTTATGTATTCCTAATTCTGAAAATGATGCCATAGTCTTTTATTATGTTGCAAAGGTAATTTGTACTTTGGATAATCCGAAAATTTAAGTACAAAATTAAAATTTAGATAATGTTTGAAGTGTAATTACCAACTAATAGGTCGGTAGTCTTTTAAGAATTTACCAGACCAATGTTTACCTGTATTAATACCATCAAATAAAGGATCCAGTACACGTGCTGCACCATCAACAATATCTAAAGGTGGTTGAAAATCGTGTAATTCTTGTTTTCGTTTTGCTAATTCCGCAGGATCTTCGTCAGTTACCCAACCTGTATCCACAGCGTTCATATAGATACCTTCTTTAGCTAAACTACCAGCAGCGGTATGCGTTAACATATTTAAAGCGGCTTTGGCCATATTGGTATGTGGGTGACGGTCTTCTTTAAAAAAAGAATGAAACTTCCCTTCCATGGCTGAAACATTGATAATGTGCTTCTTACCTGTATTCTCTTTCTTCATTACTTCAGATAGACGATTACACAAAACAAATGGTGCTACAGAATTGACAAGCTGTACTTCAATCATTTCTGTGGTTTCAATTTCACCTAGTTTTAATCTCCAACTGTTGGTTTTTCTTAAATCCACTTGTTGTAAATCGGCATCTAATTTTCCCTCTGGAAAGACTTCTTGAGCTACTAAAGTATTATCAAAACTATACGGAATCTGCGATAATTTAGCAGACGCTCTTAAACCAATACCTGGTTCTGGTCCATGCCAAGTTACTGGCATATTTTTATTAGAAGATGCTCCAGAAGTTAATTGTTGTAACTCTTGTAAACATTCGGTATGATCGTTTAGTAAATCGCGTGCAAACTTAGGTAACTCTTCTATTGGGCGTTCTTCGTTTGGCATTAAATGACTGTAAAAACCTGCTGGTCGTCTTACGGTTTGTGCTGCATTATTAATAAGAATATCTAGTTTTTCGTAGCGTTGTTCTATAAAGTTACAGAAAATTTCTACACTAGGAATATGTCTTAAATCAAGACCGTGAATCTTTAAACGATGGCCCCATTCTGTAAAGTCTTCTTCTTGAGAAAAACGCAAGGCAGAATCTACAGGGAAACGTGTGGTTGCAATAACTGTGGCGCCACCACGTAATAACATTAAGGTGATATGGTATCCAATTTTTAAACGCGACCCTGTAATGACAGCAACTTGACCTTTAACATCTGCCGTTTGAAAACGTTTGGCATAGTTAAAATCGCCACACTCTTCACACATGGTATCATAAAAATGATGTAACTTGGTGAAAAGGGTTTTACAAACGTAGCAGTTTCTTGGAGATTCTAATTCTAACTGTTCTTTAGCTTTTAAATCGGCTTCAGGTAACAATTTAGGAGCTACAAAAATATGTGCTTCTCTTGCACTTCTGATACCTGTTACTTTTCTAGCATTTTTATCTCTAGCCGCTTGCTTACGTTTTGCGGCTTTTTTGGCGTCTTTTTTACGTCGCGAAAATTCCTCTCTACTTGGACGTGATAATTGTCCTGATGCTTTGATTAAAGCCGTACGTTGGGCTTTAGGAATTTCAAAAATTTGATTTGTATTAGCAACTAATCGTTCTAATATAGAAATACAGTTTTCAATCTCATGGATTGAAATGTCTTCGTTTGTATCGGAATTTTCGTTGCTCATAACTATATTTTATACTAAGTCTACTCTTTTCTAAGCTTCCTGAAGCTCTTTTTTAGATTTTCTGTACAAATACGAATTGAAAATACTTCGTCTTGCAAAACGCATTTGTTTATCTGAATTTAAGAATTTAATAAAAACTCCTTTAGGAACACCAAAATACTCATAAGTGCTGCCATCTAAAAATGTAATTTCTAAAAGCTGTCCTTTATGCTGAAAATCTAAAATGCTAGAATCTGTAATAGTAGCAGTATATTCTTCAAGGTTTGCAGCTTTAGTTTCTGGCGCAATGCTCACTAAAAAATGATACCCATCAATGATTTCAACACTCTTTAATTCAGCTTCTTCCTGTCCGGCGTCACCATCTTGAAATTTATCTGGATGCCATTCTTTAACTAAGTTTCTATAGGTCTTTTTTAAATCTTTAAGATTAATTGAATCTTCTACAGAAAAAAGCTTTTTGTATTGATTAATACGTTTCATTTATAGTGTTTTAAAATAAGGCGCGAAACTACGCTATTTTATAATACAAAATCAATTTAATTCTGTTTATTATAAACCTTTAATCCTCAGGAGGAAATCCGTGGATTTCTTCAAATTTCTCATCAAAATTAGTTCTTAAATACGAGTTTAATTTCTTTTGGTAGTCGTCCTTTAACCATTTCAAGAAATTATACGTACTTCTACTGATACATTTGGCATAAGTTTCAATACGTTGATTGATATCGTCCTTTAATAGTTTCGCTAATGCCAAAGCATCGTAAACATCTTCACTATTTTCTATACAGATTTTAGCGTGTTGCTCTATAGAACGTTCAAGTACTACTTTTGAAGATTCTCCACTATCTACAGCATCTTTGTACGTTTGCTTAATATCAAAATAAGTTTCTTCAGACTTAGAGAATTCTTCTTTGATTTCATCGGATAAATCGTGTTTAAAGTTTGATTCAATCGCTTCATCATCCTTAATACGATCTGCATACCAGTTTGGCGATTTAAAGATTAATTGCCAATCTAAATCTGCACCCCAAGGTCCAAATCTATACAGGTTGTTTCCTAAATCTATAGTTGTAAATTTCGATTTATTATTTAAAATACGAGACCCACGACCAATCATTTGGTAATATAATGTCAAGGATTTGGTTGCTCTGTTTAAGATAATGGTATCAATAGTTGGCTCATCAAATCCCGTAGTTAAGATACTTACCGATGTTAATATAGCATCTGGAGTTTCATGAAACCATTGTAAAATTTGCTTACGTTGTTTCTTTGTCGCGGTGTTATCCAAGTGCATAATTGGTAAATCTGCTTCTTTAAATGCATAATACACACTAATAGATGTGTTAATACCATTATTAAAGATTAAGGTCTTCTTCCCTAGCGAATGTTTTTTATACGCATCAATTAGTTTTTGCAACATTGCTGGACTAGAGTATAAATCTTCAGACGATTTTACGGTATAATCTCCATTAGAACCCACTTCTAAAGACGTTAATCCCATATCGTATGCATAAGTCTCTGCTCTTGCCAAAAACTCATTTTCTATAAGATTCTCAATCGTTTCACCTGTAATAAGTTCATCGTAATTATCCTTCATTGGCAAATCCTTATTTGAACTTAAAGGCGTTGCAGTTACTCCAAGAATAAACGATTTTTCAAAAAACTTAAAAAGTTTGGTAAATGAATTGTAATGCGCCTCATCAATAATTACTAAACCAACATCAGAAATATCTAACATGTCATCGTTTAGTCTATTATTTAAGGTTTCAACCATGGCCACAAAACAAGAATAGTCTCCTTGATCATCTAAATTTGCCTTACTATTGACCACTTTATTTGTCACACCAAAACCATCCAACATCTTAGACGTTTGGTTACAAAGTTCTACTCTGTGCGTCATAATCACTACTTTCTTTTTGTGATTTTTAAGGTATTGACGTACAATTTCAGAGAAAATTACTGTTTTTCCACCACCTGTTGGTAATTGGTATAACAAGTGATAATCTTCGCGCTCTGTGTCAAACTTTTCGAAAATTTGGCTTATGGCTCCTTGTTGGTAGTCGTATAATTCTTTATCGGTTTTTTTTTCTTGAACTGCTTGATTTGTTACAGACATAAATTTAGTTTCGGGTTAACTTTTTAGAAGTTGCAAATTTACAACACTTTGGTTCACAAAAAAAGTCTCAGAACAATAGATACCTATTCAATTTTATGAAAACGATCTTTTTGTTAGAAAAATTCGCAGGACTTTCAAAAATTTAATTTTCAAATAATATTTATTATATATTTACGTTTCCAAAGTTTGTTAGATTATTTGCCCTCTATGAAATACATTGTTTTCTGTATCACATTTTTCTACTGTACAATTCAAACATTCGCCCAAGAAGATTCAATTTCTAAGTCTTTAAAAATAGAATTACAAACAACTAAATTTAAACGGGTTGTTATTGAAGCTATTGAAATACCTCTAATAACAAAAAAAGCCGAAGTTGTAGATATTAAAGCTGAACATTGGGATACGACACTTTACAATCCTTATGCCAATACCATCCAAGAGTTTCCAATTGAATTAAGTTTTACAGATAGCACTTATGCCTCTCCTGTTCCTCATAAAAAAGTCGTTACATCACGATATGGTTGGCGCAGAGGGCGACCTCATAAAGGTATTGATATTGATTTGGTAACTGGAGATACTGTAGTAACGATATTAGATGGTATTGTACGTTTTGCAAAATATGCAAATGGGTTTGGAAATGTAATTGTTGTACGCCATTTTAATGGCTTAGAATCTACATACGCACACTTATCACACATTGGTGTTAAAGCTAACGATACAATTTATAAGGGTCAGTATATAGGTAAAGGTGGAAATACGGGGAATTCTAGAGGAAGCCATTTACATCTGGAATTAAGCTATAAAGGTGAATACATTCATCCGGAATACCTTTTAGATTTTTCATCTAAAAATGCCATCAGATCACAACAAGTTTGGGTGACACAAAAGTGGACGCATGCTAGGTTTCACAACTCAAGGCGTGTCAGTAAAGTAAAAGTTATTAAATCTGCCGATGAAGCTGCATTGGTTAGTTTAATTAAGACTCCTAAAGTGTATGTGGTAAAAAAAGGAGATACGCTTTATGGCATTTCGAGACGAAATAATATGTCTGTATCACAACTTTGCAAAACCAACTCCATTAAACAATCGTCTCCATTAAAAATTGGGCAAAAATTAGTTTTAGAACTCTAAAAAAATAGCCTTTTCATTTATAAATTTCTGTATTTTCGCACTCATTAAATTCATTTTAATTGAAAGTCTGTATTGCCGAAAAACCAAGTGTTGCTAGAGAAATTGCCTCTGTACTAGGAGCTACCACAAAACGTGATGGCTACTATGAAGGCAATGGCTATGCTGTGACATACACTTTTGGGCATCTTTGTACCTTATTTGAGCCTGCCGACTATAAACCTTATTGGAAAAGTTGGGATTTAAACAACTTACCTATGCTTCCTGAAAAGTTTGAGGTTAAGGTGGCTAACAATGATGGTATAAAAAAGCAATTCAAGATTGTAAAAAGTTTATTTGATAAAGCAGATGTTGTCATTAACTGTGGTGATGCTGGCCAAGAAGGAGAATTAATTCAACGTTGGGTAATTAATAAAGCTAACTATAAAGGAAAAGTAGAACGGTTATGGATTTCGTCGTTAACTACTGAAGCTATAAAAGAAGGATTTAAGAATTTAAAGCCTTCAGAAAATTATGACAACCTGTATTATGCTGGTTTTTCGCGTTCTATTGGAGATTGGCTTTTAGGTATTAATGCCACACGCTTATATACGGTAAAACATGGAGGTTATAAGCAAGTACTGTCTGTAGGACGTGTGCAAACACCAACCTTGGCAATGCTTGTAAATCGGTTTAAGGAAATTGAAAACTTTGTACCACAACCGTATTGGGAATTACAAACACTATATAGAGCTACCCTTTTTAGTTATGAGGAAGGCCGTTTTCTTAAAATGGAAGATGGTGAAATTTTAGCTAATAAAGTCAAAGAACACGAATTTGAGATTGTATCCACCACTAAAAAGAAAGGGACAGAATACGCACCAAAACTGTTTGATTTAACAGGATTGCAAGTTTATTGTAATACGAAATTTGGATTTTCGGCAGACGATACGCTTAAAATAGCTCAGAAATTATATGAAAAAAAAGCGGTAACCTACCCTAGAGTTGATACCACTTTTTTACCTGATGATGTATATCCTAAAGTAAAAAACATATTATCTAAACTAACTGATTATTCGACTCTTATAACACCTCTTTTAAATAAAAAAATAAAGAAATCTTCTCGTGTTTTTAATGATAAGAAAGTAACAGATCACCATGCTATTATTCCAACCGGAATGCAAACCCATTTGCAATACAATGAGCAACAAGTTTACGACATTATTGTAAAGCGTTTTATAGCTGTTTTTTATGACGATTGTAAAGTATCAAACACCACAGTTATAGGAAAAGCGGCTGATGTTAACTTTAAAACCACAGGAAAAGAAATTTTATCTAAAGGATGGCGTGTTGTTTTTGAGTCTGAAAAGTCCAACAAAAAAGAGGATGCCTTACTGCCTACTTTTGTAAAAGGTGAAAAAGGACCTCATGAACCTTCATTTATAGAGAAACAGACAAAAGCACCAAATCAATATACAGAAGCGACTCTCCTACGAGCAATGGAAACCGCAGGAAAGCAAGTTGAAGATGAAGAGCTTAGAGATTTAATGAAAGAAAATGGTATTGGACGTCCATCTACACGAGCCAATATTATTGAAACACTGTTTAGACGGAAATATATAAAGCGAAATAAAAAACAGATATTACCAACGGTAACAGGAATTCAACTTATTGATACAATTCAGAATGAATTGCTTAAATCTGCCGAACTTACGGGTTCTTGGGAAAAGCAATTAAAAGATATAGAAAAAGGTGAGTTTAGCGCAAGTGCTTTTATTAGAGGAATGAAACGCATGGTTGATGCCTTAGTTTATGAAGTCCGAAGTGAAAAGGTACAAACTCGAATTTCGGCGGTAAATAATAAACCTGTAGGAAAACCAAAATCGAAAGCAAAAACGAAATCAAAGTCCCAATCATTAGTGGGTAATTCTTGTCCTAAATGTAAAACGGGTTCTTTATTAAAAGGGAAATCGGCTTATGGCTGTAACCTTTATGGAAAATCTTGCGATTTTACCTTACCCTTTAGTTTTGGTGACAAGAAAATTTCTGAAAAACAATTTATTAGATTATTAACTAAAGGATCTACTGTAAACTTAAAAGGCTTTAAAATTGAAGGCAGCTCTCAGGAAGGTTTATTACGTTTTGATACTGATTTTAAATTAAAATTTGAACCAAAGCAAACCGTAAAAAAACCAACAATTAAAGCCGGTGATGTTTGTCCTAAGTGTAAAACAGGGAAAATACTACAAGGCAAAACAGCTTTTGGTTGTAGTAATTATAAGGTAGGTTGTGATTTTAGAGTTAATTTTTAATTCATCTTACAGGAACATAAAAGTCCTCTTCAGAATCCGGACTTCCATTTATATACTTTTCGCCCATAATTTGAAAATGTGGTCTATTATCAATTGTGTATCCAGAATGTGGTAACCATTTCTTCATGATTTGCTCATAGGTTTTAGAAGCATCCATGCCTTTATGAAGACACAATGCGTACATACCTTTAGGAATTGTAAACGACTTCATACCTTCTGGTATGTGATCTAAGTTTTTAACTTCGACACAAGCCCAAATATCAAATGGTTTTTCTATAGTATTAAAATCATCATAAACTTGTAACGCTATAAATTCGTTATTCAACCTATTGTGAATTTCTCTATGTCTTGGCATAAAACGTTTCCATAAGGCAACAATATTACCAAACTCACTATGATGCATAGCACTTTTTATTCCAACGACTATTTTGCTTTCAATTGTTATTATTTGTGGATGCATAAAAAAGAAGTATAAAAAAACCATCATAAGTATTAATTATGATGGTTCTATATATGATATTTAAGGTATACTATTTAACTAGTTTTACTCTAACGGCATTCATACCACGTTGTCCTTTCTCTAACTCGAAAGTAACCTTGTCGTTTTCTGCAATTTCATCAATAATACCACTGACGTGTGTAAAGTGCTTTTCGTTAGTTTCTGTATCTATAATAAAACCAAAACCTTTTGAACTGTCGTAGAAAGATACTTTCCCGTTTCTAATTGGATCAAACGGATCTTCGTCAGATTCTTCTTTTGTAGGAATACCTATAACAATATTTTTTGCTTTTACTTTAACCTTCATAGAAGGATCTGGAGGTGTATCTGTAAGGTTTCCGTTATGATCTACATAAGCCAAAGGAATACCACCTGTTCCATTTTCTTCTTTCTCGAGTTTACGCGCTTCCATTTTCTTACGCTTATCCTCTCTCTTTTTTAATCTCTTTTTTTCTTTTTCGCTTTTACTAAAAGTTTGTTGTGATTTAGCCATTCGTTGTTTTAAAAATTAATATGTGTGTGCTCATGAAAATATTGCTAATGCAGACAAGTTAATTAACTTAACAATGAATCGTATTAAAATCTAGTAAAATAACTTAAGAAAAAAGTTACTTGTGTAGTATATTTTCAATAAACTAGTTGCAAAGATACAACTTATATCCTTTCAATCTTTCCTGTTTGAGTAATATTATTAACACCAGACTTTAAGGTTAAAAAAGCATTGCCATTAGCTTTAACATTAATATGAAACTTAGCTTCACCTACATTAAACTCAATCACAATTTCTTGTGCATCATCATTAAAAGACGCTTTATAATTTGTGATTTTATTCTTTGAGGTATCTGTTAAAAATGTGTAAGTACCTAATGAGCTTAGTGTTCCGCTAATATTATCAGACTCAATTTTTAGCGTATTAGAATCTGCTTCTAACCTTTGTCTTTCTTTATTGTTATAAACAACTAAACCTACAAATTGATATTGTTGTGCTTTAATAGCTGTTTTAGAGCTGTGATATGTTGAAGCAAATATTTCCTTTTGACTTGGTTTTGATTGCGCACTTGTAATGGTTGTTGCAGAAAAACATAGAAGTAAGGCTAAATAAATAATTTTTTTCATGATTATTTTGGGTCTAAAATTAAATTAATTCGTTCGATACCATCTCTATAATGGTATTTGGTTTCTGTGTTTACATTAGTTTTTGAAGCTGAAGTAAGCATACGCTTTACTATATTTAACTCACCTCTAACCAGAGCTCTAACATCAGACTGGTTAACATTGTAATACTGTCTGCTGCGATTTGGATCTAAATCTTTGGTCATTAAATTTGCCATAGCATCTAAATACACACGCTGCAAGTTACGTCTAAAAACTGAAACATTCAATCCTGAATCTACTTCAGACCATATTCCTGAACGTAAATCTCTTAACATTTCTAAAGCCGAATAACTATTAGCATCCATTGCATTATGATCTATTAGCCTTCCTAAACGTTCAAAATGCAATAAATTATTTAAATGTCTAGACTGTAAACTTCTTATGCGATCTGTATAACCAGCATAATTTATATTCTGAAGTATAGATTTATCAATTAGCCATGTTGGAGTTTCAAATGCGTTTTTATGCAACCATTGTATTGCCGACTTTTGATATGTTTTAGATACAGGATTATAAACCATGCCTCCTTGTGACGGATTTTTAGTTTCTTCTACTACTCCACCAACATGTGTAACCACATGACCAATATATCGACTCCATACGCTAAGCATTTCACCATAAAGCTCTTCTAAGTCTTCATAATTATCTGTTTGATCACTTGTCCAACTTGGTAAATTTTTAGCGACTATTTTTAAATTTTTAAGTCCATATGTACTCGCCTTAATACTATTGTTTCCTATATCTTCCGTTTGTGCTGTAGGATCATAACTACCGCGACCTCCAAATTTGTAAATAGGATTACCTGCCTTTTCCATCACCCAACCATTTAATATGGCTTTTTCATCGTCTGCAGATTTTGCTCCGTCAATATATCTATACCCATAATTAATTGCGTATTCATCGTAAGGCCCTAACTGTCTTATAAATCTTATATTTTCGTCTCCAGGTTGCGCTATATAATTATATCGAGCATAATCCATAATGGTTGCTGCAATACCATATTTTTGCGTAAACGCACCATCTCTATAACTTTCTACATCATAAGCGTAACTTGCACTCATATTATGTGGTAAACCCAAAGTATGACCAACCTCATGAGCAATAACCATTTTCATCATTTCACCAATTTCTTCATCTGGAGTATTTAAGGTTCTTGCTAACGGATTTGCTGCACCAGTTTCTAATAAGTAACGGTTACGGTACGAACGTAAATGGTTATGATACCAAATAATATCACTTTCAATAATCTCACCACTTCTTGGATCTGAGACGCTTGGTCCTGTGGCATTTCTTGTGGTACTCGCTACATATCTTACTACAGAATATCTAATATCTTCAGGACTAAAATCCGGATCTTCTTCTTTAGT
>Ga0193953_1001173_pt1 | contig 12517 bp, 9 predicted proteins | sample BB_4_MG_FD_140325 | JGI IMG/M metagenome (GOLD analysis project Ga0193953, IMG submission 140325) | Microbial mat bacterial communities from the Broadkill River, Lewes, Delaware, United States - BB_4_MG | ecosystem: Environmental > Aquatic > Freshwater > River > Microbial mats | place: USA... | reverse complement strand
CACAGCTTTTTAATATTTTCAGGTTTACCATATATCTCAAACCCATCTTCTCCTGTATATCCAGTTCGAGAAACTAAAAATAATTCATCATTAATTAAAATTTCACTTTTAAATCTAAAAAATTTTATTTTAGATAAATCATATTTAGTATACCTTTGCAAAATTGCTTCTGCTAAAGGACCCTGAATCGCAATTTCCGCACATTCATCTGTAATATTTTCTAATTTGACATTAAACTCTCTTAACTGATCTTTTAACCAAGTAATATCTTTATCAATATTACTAGCATTAATAACAAGCATATATGAAGAAATATCTTTCTTATAAATTAAAAGATCATCTACGACTCCTCCATTTTCATAACACATAAATCCATAAACAGCTTGTCCATTTTCAAGTTTTGAAATATCATTTGTAAATATTTTTTCTAAATACGCACTTGCTTCACTTCCGGTTATATTAACCTTACCCATATGTGAAACATCAAACAACCCAGCTTTTTTTCTTACCGCATGGTGTTCATCAATTATCTTGGTGAAATTAACAGGCATTTCCCAACCACCAAAATCAATTAATTTAGCACCATATTTCACATGTACATCATATAACACTGTTCTTTTTAATTGATTCATTATTCCATCCTTTCTTCTTTTTTCACAATAAGCTCAATTGATTGATATTTATATAACAAAACAGGAACAAAACATCATAATTTCTTATGCTATCTCGTCCCTGTAGTTACCTTAACATCAGAGTTACATCCATTAATAGTCCTTTGGCCTGAGAGCTTCTACTCTGATTTAGCATTTCAAAGTATTGCACCTTCGGCTATCATATGATATCTCCTATTAACTTCATCTGCACATATTATTTTTTAAATCATACTACATATACATAATTTGTGCAACTATTCAGATATCTTTTTTTTGTAATTTCTATTAATAATTGTTAATATTTTATAATAATTTTAAATTTCTTTTTTATATATTAAACATCAATTCCATCAATTCATCTTTTTTAATAAGCGGGAAAAATTTATCATATTCTACATTATCCATTATCTTTTCAATCGTTTTTTTATCATACTTTGAACCAATAATTTTACTAATAATTTCATCTGTATTTTTAGAACTTAAAAAATCTCCATATATTTTAACATTATAAAATTTTCCATTTTTTACCGAATACAATATTTGAACTTCTCCTCCACTAAATCTCTTTGTATTATTTACATCAAACTTTGGTGTCACGCCATATATCCAGTCCCATGAAGAGTATTTTTGATTTGATAATTTCTCAATTTCATTAATATCAAATTCATTAAGTATAACCTCTTCACTGCCATCATTAGTCATTAAATCAAGTAATACATCTCTAAATTCTTTTGTATCCATATCCTTTGTAACATAATTCGAAATATTAGTTACTCTAGCTGCCACAGATTTAACGCCTTTTGAAATTAATTTATTTTGTTTTACATTTAATGCATCTTTTACTGCTAATAAGTTGGCATTATATAATAAAGTTCCATGATGAAACATCCTATCTTTATAGTAATACTGAGCATTTCCTGAAATTTTTTTCCCATCAACAACTATATCGTTTCTCCCCGAAAATTCAGCTAATATACCCATTTTATTTAATGCCCTAATAACAGGATCAGTAAATTTTTTATAATTATTTAAACAATCATCTGAAGATGAAGTAATAAATGTATAGTTTAAGTTCCCAAAGTCATGAAACACTGCTCCGCCTCCTGACATTCTTCTTACAATATTAATTCCTTCTTTGTCTGTGTATTCTTTATTTATCTCTTCCATTGCATTTTGATTTCTACCTATAACCACTGTAGGTTCATTAATCCAAAAATATAATATATCTTCACTCTCATATTTATGTTTCAACAAATATTCTTCTAATGCTAAATTAAAATAGGGATTATTTGATTTACTTTTTATCCATTTCATTTTATTCCTCCATCGGGATTTTCAATTCTAAACCTACAGAAATATTATTTGCATTTTTAATATTATTATACTCAATAATTTTTTTGACACCATCCTTATGTCCATAAAACTTCTTACTTATAGCATATAATGAATCTCCTTTTTGAACCTTATACACTTCAAATTTTTCTTCTTTATCTAATAAATTTTCAGTTTCTTCTTTAGAATCTATATTTTCTTCTATATTTTCTTCTATATTTTCTTCTATGTTTTCTTCTATGTTTTCTTCTATGTTTTCTTCTAAAATAAATTTAACTGACTTACTATTTAAACATAGCATATTATTTATATTAATGCTTTTTTGTTCAGAAACAATATATTTTGTCATATAGTCTTTTACTATATCTTTTAACTCTATTCTATAAAAATATCCACTAAAGAATAATGCTATTATAATAAATAAAATTACTACATTTTTAAAATAATTCTTCTTTTTCTTTTCCTCTCTAATTCTTAATGTTTCCATTTGAAGATTTGGTTCTATGTTTAATATATCTGTTTTCTTTCTAAATAAATTCTTATTAGCATTATAAATTTCTTTTATATATTTAGGTTCATATAAATAGTATTTACTACCTTCATAACAAATTCTACTTTCAGAAAATATAATATTTTGATAAGCCTTTTTAAAATCTAATACATTTTCACACTCCCAATATTGATCCATTCTTATAGCTTTTTCAAATGATATTTTGCCCTTCTCAATTAAATCATCTGCTATACTTTTCCTATGCGTTAAACATACTTCCTCAGAATGTTCTAAACCATATATTTCAATTAATCCATAATTAAAAACTATATATTTATCTTTATAAAATAATATTCCTGAAAAATAAAATCTTGCAAAGTCTTTTTTATCAATTTGATTAAAAAGATCTCTTAGCCCCTGTTTAAGATCAATTAACAAATCTTCAATAACTGTATATTGATGATCTCTTTTTATCTTTAGGAAAATTTCACTAAATTTATCTTTAAATAAATTTCTTAGTTTATCATTATAATCAATATTTTTTATAGCCACTACTAATTTAATTTTAGAATTCCAATTTAAATTAAATGCGCCATCTATGTATTTATCATCAATAAAATAAGATATATTATTATTTTCTTTCTCAGTCTTAATATTTCCAGTACTTACTATCAATTAAGTCACCCTTTTCAATAAAAAACTTATAAACTATGAGACTGAGAAAATCACAAATTAAACAAATTTTAATCTATAAATTATTCTCAGTCTTATTTAATATAGCACTTTTCATATATAAATTTCTTTATATCGTTTTAAAAGTTAACCAAAAACGCTATCTATGTGCAATTACTTCCATTTCAATTTTTGCATCCTTTGGTAATCTTGCAACCTCTACACAACTTCTTGATGGATAATCTCCTTCAAAATATGAAGCATAAATTTCATTTATTTTACCAAAATCATTCATATCTTTAATAAATAACATTGTTTTAATAACATGTTTCATTTCTAATCCAGCTTCACTTAAAATAGCTTTTGCATTTTCTAAAGCTAAAGTTGTTTGTTCTTCAACACTCTCTGGCATTTCTCCAGTCTTAGGATTTATTCCAAGTTGACCTGATGTATAAATAAAATCACCAATTTCAACTGCCTGTGAGTATGGTCCTAATGCTCCTGGTGCATTATTAGTAGCTATTGTCTTTTTCATTAAATATTCCTCCTTAAATAGTCAAGTTCTTTTAATATTATATTAATTATACGATAGTCATATTAAAAGGTCTATCTATTTTTTTTATCTACAATTTCCCAAAATTCATCATTTTCATATCCCAATCTCCAAAAAACTAATCCTTTAAGGCCATATTTATCTTTTAAACGCATTTGTTTTTTAAGGACTTCCTTTTCCTGAACCCATCCATTATATGTTATTGAATTAAATAAAAAAGTTGATTTAAACTGCATATACTTATCATCAAATTTCCATGTTTCATTTATATCCTTTCTAGTATATGAATTCTTCCATGAATATGCCTTTATTCTATCTTCATCTCCAACTTCTAACCCTTCTCCAAAAAATTCAGTATATAAAGGTAACCCAAGTATAATTTTCTCATTTGAAACGTCTTCTAATAATTTATTTATACCTGCTTCAATCCATTCTAGCGTATTTTTTAAATCTCTGTCTGGTCTAATCTCATATCCCATTAAAATAAAACTATCTACAACTTTTTCTAATTTGTTTCTATCATAAACCAAAGACCAATTTTCATTATCACTATTTATTGGTATACACATAAATAACTCTTTTCCTTCTTTTTTAGATTCCTTATATAACGAATCTAAAAAATACGTTAAATAATGCTTATCTTCATATTTAATATTTTCAAAATCAATAATTAATCCATTTAAATCATATAATTCAGTATATTTCATTAATTGATATATATATTCTTTAACTCTTTTAGAATCTCTTATCCAATTATGAGTATCTTCCGCTTTATACCCATTATCTACTGTCCCATATGTTTTATATCCCAATTTTTTAGAATTTTCAACTTGTTCTATATCTATTTGATTTAATATATTATCTGAATCATTCGAAATTCCAAATCCAATCAATGAAATAAAAGAAATTTTACTTTGCTTCAAATATACATTTGAAATATCATATCCAGATTTTGTCCATGCTCCAACAAAGTCAGAAAAATTTTTTTCTTCATAATTCCTTTCTTCTTCATTTAACAATCTACCATTTATTATCTCATATTTCACTGAATTACTTGATATATAACCAATTTCACCGTTATCGGTTAAAACTTTGCACCATTTATCTTCATTAGATATTACTTCTACTTTTGACTTTTCCTTTAGGTATCCAATTTGAAAAGAAAAGAAAGACTTTTTAGGTCTTAAAAATGAAGCTTTAATAACTATACCGTCTTGCCATTTTCTATCTATTTTACATAACCTAATTCTTTTTTCTGATTCAATTAATTTTATATTTAGTAACTTTTCATATCCTGATATTGGCATATAAAAAGAATCTTTTAAAATAGCCATAGGAATTTCATATATCATTTCATTAGTATCTAAATTTTTATCTTTTATATGTATATATGCATGTAAATTTTTAATATTTAAGTCATAAAAATATTTTTCAAATAAATCTTTTTTAAGATAATAAATACCATTGTTTTTTACAATTCCATCATTATCAAATACATATTGATTTTCTAACATTAAAATTGATTTTTCTTTTTTTTCCGATGGTTTATATCCAAAAAATAAATAACCCATTACAATTATTATTACAATTATAAAAACACTCAATATTTTTTTCAAATAATCACCATTTCCTTTATAATTATATTTTTTAAATAGTAGTTATATTATACTATAATTATTATAGATTATTAAAATAATAAATTTAACAACTAAGAAAGGATGATTTTATGTTAACTGTTACAGAAAGATTTTTAAAATATGTAAGTATTAATACCGAATCTGATCCAAATTCAGACACTATTCCTAGTAGTTCTTGTCAAAAAAAATTAGCTGAGATAATTAAAAAGGAACTTATTGAACTAAATTTATCAAATGTTTCCTTAGATGAATTTGGATATGTTTATGCAACTCTACCTGGGAATAGTAATAATTCTAAATATACAATTGGTTTTATTGCCCATATGGATACAAGTCCTGATTTGTCAGGTTTTAATGTTAATCCAAAATTTGTGGAAAATTATGATGGTTCTGAAATAGAATTAAATCCTAATGTATTTCTTAAACCGTCTGAATTTCCTTCACTAAAAAATTATATTGGTGAAACTCTTATTACAACTGATGGAACCACACTTTTAGGTGCAGATGATAAAGCTGGAATTGCAGAAATTATTACTGCAATATCATATTTAGTTGAACATCCTGAAATAGAAAGACCAACTATTAAAATTGCTTTTACTCCTGATGAAGAAATAGGCAGAGGTGCTAATAAATTTGATGTTCCATTCTTTAATGCAGATTTCGCATATACAATCGACGGTGGTGAAATTGGTGAATTAGAATATGAAAACTTTAATGCTGCTGGATGCAAAATATTAGTTGATGGATTAAATGTTCACCCTGGAAGTGCAAAAAATACAATGATAAATGCAATCGAAATAGGTTTAGAATTTCATTCTCTTCTACCTGAATTTCAAAAACCACAATATACAGAAAATGATGAAGGATTTTTTCATTTAGTTGATTTTTCTGGCTCAGTTGAAGATGCTTCATTATCTTATATAATTAGAGATCATAATATTAATAAATTTGAAGATAAAAAGAAATTAATTGAAACTTCCGCTAAATTTATTAATGATAAATATGGAAGAAAAATTATTTCTTTTGAAATTATAGACCAGTATAAAAATATGAAAGAAAAAATACTTCCATTTATGCATATAATTGATACTGCAAAAGATGTAATGGATGAATTATCTATACCAGTACAAATAAAAGCAATCCGTGGTGGCACAGACGGAGCTAGACTTTCATATATGGGTTTACCTTGTCCTAATATTTTTACAGGTGGTCATAATTTTCATGGTAGATATGAATATATACCAGTATCATCTATGGAAAAAGCTGTAGAAGTAATTATTGGCATCTCAAAAAAATATGCATAAAAATAATTTTCAAATAGCTTAATATTTTATAAATCATTTACCACAATTTGTGAATATATTATGTTTTTTAGGGTATTGTTGAATTAAATAATAATTTTTGATATACTAATGTTGTAGAGGTGTAGAAAAAGGAAAGGAGCTCCGCCATGAAAATTGATGCAAATGTCATCCAATTCGATAAAGCCAAGGATACGGCCCTTAAATTGCGTGCACAAAAGAAAAAAGATGTTGCCGCCTCGAAAACAGAAACCAAACAGAAAGAGCAACCGTCTTATTCAAATGAAATTCGATTTATTGATGCTGAAAAATCAACCACTGTTAAATCTCATAAAGAAGCTACTGCAGTTTTGCAAGACATACAAGATGAGATGAAAAAAGCACCCGAATCAATAAAAAATGTTCATCGCAATCTCGACCCAGATATGGTGCTATCATTACTAAATGAATAATAACATAACAGCTTAGGATATATCTCATAAGATATATCCTTTTTCTTTAAAAATATTAAGAAGGTGTTTTTATGTCAATTTATGCCAAACCGATTTCAATATCAACTGTCTCTGCGCCTAAAATAAAATCTAAATCCGAAGCAAAAAAAGTTTTACGTACTATATCTGCTCCAAACCTATCTCCAACTAGAGCATTATTAATTCCAAAGGAAAAAAGAAAAATAGATAAATCCCTAACATGGATGAAAAATCATTTAGAAGACCTTAAAAGTTATCTTACTGAATATACTAACCCTCAAGCTTCTACTGAAAGAAAAAAATATCTAAATCAAAAGTCCTATGAAAATATTGATTCAATGACAAAGGTCTTAGATTGGTACAAACAAGACAATAAATTAATGCTTTTATTTAAAAATGATACTCTTTTAAATGATGGCTCTTATGATTATTTATCTAATGTTCTTTATAAATATCAAAGTTCAACGAGTACTGGTATTAAAAACCATCAACTTTTAGATGAATTAGATATAAATAAAATTAACGCTGCAATATTAAATATTTCTGCTATTAGTTCTCTGTACAAAGAAAATTTTTCTAATCAAATTGAAAAAACAAAATATGCTAATTCAAGAGCTTCAATTCATAATATTTCTCAAATAAATCAGCTTAAACAAAAAATTGATTCCCTTACTATTAAGGACAAATTGAAGCTTTATGAATTACAAGCAAAATGGAGTAAAGAAAAACTTAACTCTGGTTATGCATTATTGCTTGATAAACCAGAATAAAAAAATCAAATGAATAACTCATTTGATTTTTTTAACTATTTTTCCATTTTGGTTGATTGCATATCAAAAAAATTCAATTGATTTTTTGAAAAATCTTCTTCAATTGATCCTGAATGTCCTGCCACTGGAATACTTTTACTTAAATATTTTTTTACCTGATCCAAATTATTCTCTTCTATGATGCACATCCTTGAAACTACTGCATTTTTTCTAAGTCTCATTACTTGAATTCCTTGCGTAGTTCTAGTAGTTTTTTCGGGTATAATTTCTGTTGAAACTACCAATGTTCTATCTACTTCATCTTTAAAAGTTCTCTCAAGCATAATCCATTTTTCATCAGAAATAAAAGCAACACTTATAATTTCAGCCTTATCAGAAAAACCTCTAACTAATTTTTTTCTATTGCTTTTAGTTTGATACACATTAACAGGAACTTTTGCTATTTTCCCATTATTATAACAAAACAATAATTTTCCATCATATTTTTTCGTAACATGGGTAAATACTATTTGCTCATCATCTTCTAAATCAAATACATTAGCAACATATTGCCCTAATGAAGATGCCTTGTCATCTTTAAGTTCATAAATTTTAATCTTATAAACATTTCTATTGCTTGTAAAACAAAGTAATTCTGAATGATTATCACTTTCATGTTCAAACCTAATTTCATCATCCTCTTTCAATTTATGATTACTATAAGCTCTTAAAGATGTTAGCGGTATTTTTTTTATATATCCATGTTCAGTAACAAAAATTTTTAATTTATAATTTTCAATTGTTTGTGTTTCAGTAAAATTCAAATCAACATTTTCTAAAATTTTAGTTTTTCTATCTCTAGCATATTTTTTAATAACATAATCCAAATCTTTTGAAATCATTCTTTTCATAGCCTTTTCACTTTGTTTCTTAAATTGCATATCATCAATTTCATCCCTAAGTGAAACTATCTCTTTTGTTTTTTCCAATAAATACTGTCTATTTAAATTTCTCAATTTTATATCCGCAACATATTCTGCTTGAACCTCGTCAATATGAAATGCTTGCATTAAGTTTGGTACTACTTTATCATCACTTTCAGTATCTCTAATTATTTTAATTGCTTTATCAATATCTAATAAAACTCTATCTAGTCCCAACAATAAATGTAGCTTTTTTTCTTTTTGTCCAATCATATATCCTAAATATTTTTTTAAACATTCTATTCTAAATTCAATCCATTCTTTTAAAATACCTTTTATTCCCATAACCTTAGGCTTGTTTTTTATAAGAACATTAAAATTACAAGTAAAATTATCTCTAAGTGGTGTCCAAGCAAACATTTTTTTCATAAATTTTTCTGAATTAACATTTCTCTTAAGATCAATCGTTAATTTTAAACCCTTTAAATCAGTTTCATCTCTCATATCTTGAATATCTTTTATCTTGCCACTTTGAATCAACTGAAGTATTTTATCCATTACCGCTTCTACTGAAGTAGTATATGGTATCTCTATAATCTCAATTGCATTATCTTCTTTATTATAAATATATTTTGCCTGTAATTTAAAACTTCCTCTTCCAGTATCATAAACTTTTTTAAAATCATCATCATTTTTTATTACATATCCGCCAGTTGAAAAATCAGGCCCATTTAAATAATCAAAAACATCGCAATCTTCATTTTTCATATATGCTTTTGTTAATTCACATACTTCTCTTAAATTAAATGAACACATACTATTAGCCATTCCAACTGCAATACCCTTATTTGCGTGAACAAGAATATTAGGAAAACTAGTTGGTAATAATCTGGGTTCTTTTAATCTTCCATCATAATTATCCACAAAATCAACAGTATGTTTATCAATATCTCTAAAAATTTCTTGGCAAATATCTGAAAGTTTTACTTCCGTATACCTAGACGCTGCATAAGCCATATCTCTAGATGTATGTTTTCCAAAATTACCTTTTGAATTAACATAAGGATGTAATAATGCATCATACCCCCTTGTCATTCTAACCATAGTTGCATAAATAGCTTGATCTCCATGTGGATTTAATTTCATTGTTTGTCCAACCACATTTGCCGATTTTGTTCTATTACCATTTATTAATTTCATTTTATACATTGTGTATAATAATTTTCTGTGTGCAGGTTTAAACCCATCTATTTCTGGCAATGCCCTAGACATAATTACACTCATTGCATATGGCATATAATTTTCTTCTAAAACTTTGGTTATTTTTTGTTCTTCTACTTTGGATTTAGACATTAGAATCCCCCTATGATAAGTCGATCATGTCCATATACAAATGTCCATGTGTTTCAATAAAACTTTTTCTTGCTAAAATATCTTCTCCTAAAAAGCATTCAAATGTTTTTAAAGTGCTTTCAAATCCTTCTGGAGTAACTTTAATTAATTTTCTAGTATCTGGTGACATAGTTGTTAACCACATCATTTCTGGCTCATTTTCGCCCAATCCTTTTGAACGCTGAACACTACATTTTTTATTTTTATATTTATCTATAATTTTATTTTTTTCTGTTTCACTATATGCAAATAAAGTTTTCGAGCCTATTTCAATTTCAAATAATGGTGATTCTACAATATAAACCCTTCCTTGTTCTATTAATGAAGGTGTCAATCTATATAACATCGTTAATATTAAAGTTCTTATTTGAAATCCATCAACATCGGCATCCGTACAAATAATTATTTTACCCCACTTTAAATTATTCATATCAAATGTATTAAATTCTTTATTGTGTTTTGAATTAATTTCAATTCCGCAACCTAATACTCTTAACAAATCAATAATTACATCACTTTTAAATATTCTATTATAATCTGCTTTTAAGCAATTAAGAATTTTTCCTCTTACAGGCATCAATCCTTGAAATCTAGAATCTCTAGCAAGTTTTGTAGCACCTAATGCCGAATCTCCTTCAACTATATATAATTCTCTTTCTTCAATATCTTTAGTTTTACAATTAACAAATTTATCTACTCTATTACTTAAATCAACAGCTTGGGATAATTTTTTTCTTATATTTAATCTTGTTTTTTCTGCCTTTTCTCTACTTCTTTTATTAACAAGAATTTGCGTTGCTATTTTCTCAGCTTCTTGACTGTTTTCTATCAAATAAATTTCAATTTTTTCTTTTAATAAATCCGTCATATATGATTGAATAAATTTATTATTAATTGCTTTTTTAGTTTGATTTTCATAACTTGTCATTGTAGAAAATGAACTAATTATAAGTGCCAACGTATCTTCAACATCATTAAAAGTTATTTTTTTCTCTCCCTTTATGTATTTTCCTTTTTCTCTTAAATACTTGTCAAATACATAAGTAAAAGCATTTTTAACTGCTTTATCTGGTGCTCCGCCATGTTCTAAATAACTTGAATTATGGTAGTATTCACATACACTTTTTTCTTTAGTAAAACAATAAGCAATGTCTACCTTTACCTTATATAAAGGTTTATCTTTCCTGTCTTGTCCTTCACCTTCAGCTACCATTCTTTTAATCTCTGTAAATTTGGAATCTAAAACTAATTCATTTAAATAATCTTCTATTCCATTTTCATAATAAAAAATTTCTTTTTTATCTTCGATTTCATCTATAAATATAAATTCAATTCCTGCATTAACAACCGCTTGTCTTTTTAACATTAAAAATAAATTTTGATGTGAAATCTTTATATCTGTAAATACATCTAAGTCAGGTTTCCATGTTTGTGTAGTTCCTGTGTGCTTATATTCATATTCTTCCTTTTTTAATCCACCTACATTTTCTCCTTTTTCAAAATGAAGTGAATACTTATAACCATCTCTATATGATATTACATCCATATATTCAGAACTATATTGTGTTGCACATGAACCTAAACCATTTAAACCAAGACTAAATCCATAATGTCCTTCTGAATTATTATTATCATATTTCCCTCCTGCATATAATTCACAATATACAAGCTCCCAATTATATTTTTGCTCCCCTTCGTTAAAATCTACAGGGCAACCCCTTCCATTATCCTCTATTGTTATTGAATGGTCTTTATGTCTTGTAAGTTTTATTTTTTCGCCAAATCCTTCTCTTGCCTCATCTATTGAATTTGATAAAATTTCAAATACTGAATGTTCACATCCTTCAATACCATCTGACCCAAAAATTACAGCCGGTCTTTTTCTAACCCTGTCTGCTCCTTTTAAAGAAGTAATACTCTCATTTCCATATTGATTCGTCATATAACCCACCTTACTATTTCATTGAATTTTCTCTATACAAATCAAATTCTCTAATTAATTTTTTTATTATGTCATTATTGCCACTTTCCAATTTAGTGGAATTCACCTTTTTGATTGGCAGAATATTAATTGAAGTTCCTGTTAAAAATGCAGCTTCTATATTGTCAATATTTTGTTTTGCAATATTATCATATACGATTTTAATTCCCAATTTCTTTATACATTTCACAACATTATTTCTTGTTACTCCTGATAAAATATGTTCATTACTAGATGTATAAATAACTTTATTTATTAAATAAAAAAAATTAGATCTACTTCCTTCAGTAATTAACCCACTACTATTTATTAATAAAACCTCAAAAACATTTTCTTTCTCAATAATATTCTTTATTTCATTTTT
>Ga0193953_1001172_pt1 | contig 12533 bp, 7 predicted proteins | sample BB_4_MG_FD_140325 | JGI IMG/M metagenome (GOLD analysis project Ga0193953, IMG submission 140325) | Microbial mat bacterial communities from the Broadkill River, Lewes, Delaware, United States - BB_4_MG | ecosystem: Environmental > Aquatic > Freshwater > River > Microbial mats | place: USA... | reverse complement strand
AGCATGGTTGTTTTTTATTAATGTAGCACCATTAATATACTGATTATTAATGGATTAATAAAATATATCGTGCTTCTTTTTACTTGATTTTCAATCTTTTAATACACTTGGGAAACATCAGTAGTATAATTAATCGATCCATTGCGCTAAAAAATTACATTTTTTGACTAACTACCTGAAATAACCGATTAAAATTAAAGCACACCCCCTATATTTGCTTCATTAATAAGGTTCAATTATTTCATTCGAAATACCTAACGGAAAACAGCAATTCATGAAGAAGCCTATCTTTATCTATAGTTTATTAATAGCGATAATATTTAGCTCATGTGTCTCCTTAAAAAAATCAATCTATTTACAAGGTGACATTGCACAAAAACTAGAGGAAGTTGAAGCTGCTTATCGACCAGATAAAACCTCATATCTCGTAAAACCAAATGATAATTTGTATATTCGAGTGACCAGTTTAGACGATCGTACTTCCGCATTTTTAAATAATGAATCGGGAGCAACAACCCGGATTGAAAATCCAATGTCAGCAAGTTTAGCCGGATATCGTGTTGAGCAAGATGGCTCAATACAATTTCCATTCGTAGGCAAAATATATGTTGCCAATTTAACTCTTGATGAAGTACGCGAAAAAATCCAGCTTGCAGTTTCAAAATATCTTGAAGAAAGCAGTATAACAGTAAAACTTCTTAATGATAATATTACAATTGTAGGTGAAGTAAGAACACCTGGACGTTTTTTATTATACGACGAAGAAATCAACATCCTGGAAGCCATAAGTCTTGCCGGGGATATGACAGATTTTGCCAACAAAAAGAAGATCCGATTGATTCGAAAAGATGGAGACGTACAGCAAATGATTGTTATTAACACCTTAGATGATAATTTACTTTTTTCTCCATACTTTTATTTAAAGCCTGGTGATATTATATATGTTGAACCAAGACGACTAAAATCCATCAGTTTAAGCTCTATCCCATTAGGCCTAACACTAACTTTTTTGAATACTGCTCTTTTGATTTTTACAGTTTATAATACGCAAAAAGATTAAAAATCCAATTAGTATGAGTACGGCATATAATGAAGAATCCCTATACACTGAAAAAAGCGTTGATTATAAAAAAATATTTTTCAGAGCCTTGCGCTATTGGTATATCGTAGCTATTTTTCTTGTATTGGGAACGGGAGGAGGAATTTATCTCTACAAAACAACACTGCCACTACATCAAATCAGTACATTACTATTGATATCTGACAATCAAGGACAACAACCCACTATTGGTTCGGAAGAAGGCGCTTTACCTGGCATTAATCTAGGTTCAATAAACAATGTTGATAATCAATTAATTATAATCACATCCGCAAAGCAAATTGAAAAAACACTCAATCAACTTGATTTTACAGTATCCTATTATCAAAAGGACTTATTTCTAACAAAGGAGATATACAAGAATTCTCCTTTTAAAGTTGTGCCAGATACAACAGCTATAGATTTGAAAAACGGTCATTTTCATTTAGAGTTTATTTCTGAAAAAGAGTTTTACTTAGCGATTGAAGGAAACGAGGAGTTTAAGGAAAAACATAGTTTCTTTGAAAGAATTGATATTCCCGGATATGCATTCTCTGTATTACCTGCTTCTGAAGAATTAGATCCTAGCGACTATGTGAATGAGAAGTATAGCTTCCGATTTAATACTTTAAATTGGCTCATTAAACATTACAAGCGAAAAGTCAATATAATTCCAGTAAAAAAAGGTTCTTCCATTTATGAAATTTCTCTTCAAGAAAACAATATAAAAAAAGGAAAAGACTTTTTAAATCAGTTAGCAAAGAATTCAGTTAACTATACATTAGAAAAAAAGAATCAAATAGCAAATAACACCATTACCTTTATAGAGAAACAACTGGTTGGAGTTGGAGATTCTTTGAGTGAAGCAAAAAATGTGCTTGAAAAATTTAGGTCGCGCAATGAAATGATGGATATTTCCATGCAAGGACAAATCATCATCCAACAATCACAAGAATTGGAAAACCAAAAAACGAATTTAACTAAACAATTGGACTACTATAATTATCTAAGTGAGTACATTCAATCTAATCAAGATGTTTTAAATCTATTACCACCCTCAGCTCAAGGCATTGAAAACCCGGTCTTAAATCAAATGATTGGTGAACTTTCTAATTTGAATGCGGAAAAATCAAGTTTACAATTTAATTCGAAAATTGAAAATCCTAGTATTGCCAGAATCAATCGTCGTATTACAACTTTAAAAAATTCGATTTTACAACAAACTCAGAGTAATATAATCACTACTTCAAATTCAATAAGTGATTTGAATACACGACTACTTCAACTAAGTAGTCAGATAAGAAGACTGCCTAAAACCGAGCAAGCCCTATTTGACATTGAGCGTAAATTTCAGACTACTGATAAAATGTACACTTACTTAATGGAACGACGATCTGAAGCACAATTGGCTAAAGCCTCTAATATGCCAGATAATGACATCATTGAAGTGTCAGCGACTCGTGGCCAGGTTATTCCGGACCCCAGGCGAATCATTATATTAATTATTTTAATTGGTATTTTTATCCCTTCCATTATTATTTTCTTAATAATTTACTTGAACAATAAAATATTGGATAAGGATGATCTGGAGAATATTACTCAATTACCTTTTATTGGTACTATTCCGGTAAAATCAAAAAAAGAACTTGGACTGGTGACTGTTCATCAACCACGATCAATATTAGCAGAATCAGTGCGCAGTATCAGAACTGCTATTGACTTTTACCCTATCACTTCTAATAGCCGAACGATACTAGTGACTTCAAGCTTACCAGGAGAAGGAAAAAGTTTCTGTGCGGTTAACCTAGCTGCATCCTACGCACAGCTCGGAAAGAAAACTGTACTTATAGGATTTGACTTAAGAAAACCTACAATTAACAATTTTTTAAACCTAAAAATGAATGGGCATGGACTTAGCCGATTTTTAGTAAAAGACCATGACTTAACTAATAATCACATCATTGAAGCAACTGAAATTCCAAGTCTAGAGGTAATTCCAACTGGTGAAATACCTCCAAATCCGGTTGAACTAATTGCCGGGCCACAGACTCAAACGCTACTAAAAGAGCTGAAGCAATTGTATGATATTATCATTATTGACACGCCCCCCATTGGTTTGGTAACTGATGCTCAATTGTTAGCAAGACATGCAGATATAAATTTACTGGTAACGCGCCATAATATAACCCCCAAACCACTTCTGGAGCAACTTTTGAATGACCAAAAAATTAAAAACATGAAAAATTTGTGTTTGTTACTAAACGGTCTTCCAGCCTCACAACGAGGTTATAATTACAACTATGGATACGGAAGTGATTATTATAGCAATTGAAGAAAACCAAGGGTATAATCTAGTTATATGAATTAAAAAATCAGCCTATAGAACACCTTCTAAAAGCTGATTTTTCGTTTCGAAGCAAAATATATAAAAAAGGCTGCCTCTTGCAAGACAGCCTTTTAAAGAAGTAATCTAATTGTTATTTTTTTTACCCACTAATTACTCTTGTTCATAAGGAATTTCTGAATTTGAACTTCAGCTTTTAAGGTGTTTTTCCCATTAGATATAAACACGTCATATTTACCTTCACTTAGTCTTGATAAATTCAATATAATCTGATTTCTTCCTATTTTAGCAATTGTTTTCTCCTGGTGTACTACCTTGCCTGTATTATCTATAATTTTCACAGAAATAGGCCGATTAGACGGACTGTAATAGTCTATCTCAAATAAATCTATAGTTATTTCTGGTTTAGTAGAAATAATACTGAAAGGTTTCGACTCTTCTTTTAGTGTAACACTACAATCTACCGAAGAAACTCCATCAAAAAGGTTAATTCGATAAATACTAGGCACTTCAGAGGACAAGTCAACTTCCAAATTATTATTACCTGAAGAAGCTGATTCTGTGCGCCTAATAACCATGTTACCAGATGTATTAAAGACCTCAATAGTAATTTTAGTAGTGTTCGGACTGTAATACTCTATATCTGCGACATCATACGTCTCTTTTGTGTAATTCAATATTTCTAAAGATCTTACTATAACATCATCTTGTTTAGTCACAGTACATGCATCAGAGGTGTTTTTATCACTTATAGTAATCACATATTGTCCTGGGGCAAACCCGGAAAGATCTAAATCACATTGGTTATTCTCTCCTTTTATTGCAGAATGAGAAGTAACTAGTATCTGGCTTCCTGAACTATTAACCACAGTAACATCAACTATCGTATTGCTAAAGCTATAATACCCGACAGCAACTATACTTTTAGTTGGATTAGGTGAATAACTCAATATTTGTATAGGCTGATAATCATCTATCCTGGTAACCTGGCAAGACTCTTCTGTTGATTCATCATTTAAAAGTATAGTATATACACCTGCCGGCTCTGAAGACAAATCGACATCCAACTTATTGTTATTTCCTTTTATAGCAGAGAAATTTTGCTCACTTGCTATTTCATTCGAACTGTTTTTAATTGTAACGTGAACAAAATTTGTTTGCGGCGCAAAGAATTGCACTGTAACAATACCATTTGTCGGATTTGGAGAATAACTCAATATACTTAACGGCTCTGGCATATCTTCCTTCATTACAATACAAGACGCTGTGCTTACGTTATCATCCAAAAATATGGTATAACTACCAGCAATTTGTTGAGTTAAGTCTATATCCACCTTATTATCGGCTCCTACTAAAGCTGTTACTGTTTGTTCAATAATCAACTGATTTGATTTATTCCTAACTTCAACAGTAATGGAACCCGCTTGAGGCGAGAAAAATACTACAGAAACGACATCTGTTGTAGGGTTTGGTGAATAACTAAGAATTACCAATGGATCAATATCTTCTTTAGTGACCTTACAGGAGGCAGTGTTTACTTTATCATCTAATGTGATAGTATACTCACCTGCTTGCATTTCAGACAAATCAATATCAACTTTATTACCATCGCCATTGATTGCAATTGCTTCCGTCTCCATCACCACTTGCTGTTGATTGTTTTCAACGATAATGCTAATAGTTCCAGATTGAGGCGAATAAAAACCTATGGTCACAACATCTGTAGTAGGATTTGGTGAATAGCTTAAAATTGCTAACGGATCCGGAATATCTTCCTTTGTCACTTCACAGAAAGGTGCATTAGTGCCATCATTAATTGTAATGGAATATAATCCGGCTGGTTGATTAGTTAAGTCAATATCTACTTTATTATCCTCACCACGTATTGCCGAAAAAAATTCTTCAAGTATCAAATCCCCGTTGTTATTGTCGACTCTTACATCTACTAATTTTGTCTCCGGTGAATAAAATGTTATGGTAACTATTCCTGTGGTGGGATTTGGTGTATAGCTAATAATTCTTAGGGGAAGGGGTACATCTTCTTTAGTAACTTCACAAATGTCAGTAGTATTATCATCTTCTATTTGTAGCACATACTCTCCAGTAATATATCCGGATAAATTTCCGGTGATATTATTATTCTCTCCTTCGAGTGCAGAAATCTCCTCAAAATAGACAGATTCATTTGCTGAATTAAATATATTGAAATTCACAGGTTGCACTTTTGGTGAATAAAACTGCAGATTAACCTGATCGTATGTAACCGAAGGAGAACAACTCAGTATTTCCAACGCACGAGGAGCAGCATCCTTTGTTACTGCACATTCTACAGAATTCAAACCATCATTAAAAACAACTGTATAATTACCAACCGTTAAAGATGAAAAATCCACATCCAATTGATTTTCACCGGAAACAACATCAAAACTTTGTTCATGAACAACAACACCTTGCTCATTCATAACAGAGGCCGTCACTCGAGATGCATCCCACACGCATAACACAGCATTCAAGCTCTCTAACAGTGTTTCCTGATAACTTACGAGCGTCAATGTAATGCACGAAGGTACATTATAAGTAAAAAACTGATTTGCCTGCTCTTCACCGCTGGTTAATTCGATTTGATAAGAACCGCTTTCACAAGCAGGGCAAATTTCGTGAAGGTTAAAAACAAAACCTGATTCGACATTCTCCTCAGAATATAACTCATTACCTGAGGGATCATACAAAAAGGCATTCACGCTTCCACATTCTCCCGTTGCCGAAAATGATACACTGACCTCTTCATCAGTCGGGTCAGGTGAGATATTGGTAATATTTACATCACATGGCTTAGGGGGAGTAGGTCCTTCAACAATGTCTATGGGACGACCAATTACCAAAAAAGTACCAAACTCATTAGGAGTGGGTTTGGGTTGAGTTATTACATTCGTTCCAAATAATGGAAATAATGAGGTTTGATTTGTCGGGATATTTAGCGGCCCACTATAAGTCCCTTCCAGAATGGGTTGTCTCAAATCCTCAACATTATACACGTAATATTTGTCACCGTTTTCTAAAACTGATGAAAGATTGACTGAAACAGTAGATTTGTTTTCCCAATTATAAATTACAACATGTGCTCTTTTCGCTTCATATTGATTTGGAAAAACTTTAACATGATTCTGAAGCTCATTTAATGCATATGGTTTCGAGTTAGCATCCACATTATGTGTCTCTTTCCATTCTTCAAAAGAATTCACCCCAAAATGGAAATCCGCATTATCTAAATAATAAGTATTATTATCCCAGGCAAACTGAAACGGACCACCTTCATCCGGATATTCAATAATTGAGATCTGCTCTCCATCACGACCGATAAGCGTATTTCTACTCCCTTCTATGTGCTCGTAGTTCCGAATATAAAATACCTTCGATCCCCCAGCCACATAGTTATCTTCCACAATGCCATCCTCGTTAATCACATTATACCCGATTTGTACACCCGTTCCATCCTCTAAGCCAGCTGGCATATATGAGTAGTTACCACTAAATACAAGGTTTGAGGTTGATTCATTACCGCCTAACATGAAATTACGATTCCAATACTCTCCAATTCCGTAGTAATCAGCAGGACCGTCATCATTCAGACACCCTGCATTAAACGAGATATTCTCAATAAAATCAGATCCGGTTAACCAACTGGTGCCAATACCCTCGGTATAAAACTGAATTCCATGCCCATATCCCTTAAATAGCACATTGTGCTTTACAAGTTTTCGCCCCACATCATTGGACAAATACATACTGTGGCCATGGCCAAAAATGCGAGTTCCCTCATTTGATGTTTCATTATAACCTTGATAAAAAATGATATTTCCGTAAATCTCATTTTCAACAGCTCCAGATGCTGCATTAATACCATTTCCTGTAATATTATAAATGAAAAAATTGATAAGTTTATTATTTTTACCATTAAGATTGACTCCTATCTCAGTAACTACATCACTCCGTGGACTAAGTTGATATTGAGAAATGCGGTTATAAATATCACTGGTCACCACAAAATCACGAAATATAGTATAACTACCTTTTATCAATAAAATGTAATCATTATCCTGAATACCTTCACGTTTAAGAATGACCTTCCCATTTTCATATGGCATTACTGTGATGTAATTATCTGCCGATCCAACTAATTTACTTTCGTAAGTGCCAATATACACACCTTCGTGTACATAAATCACATCACCAGGACTAACACCATATTTAGCCGGATTATAGATTATACTTTGCAAATCTACCGGACTTTCTATTGTTCCTGTGCCTCCTGGTTTTCCATTTACCGTCACATGAAAATTCTTTCCAACAGCTCCCTGCGCCACAAAGAGTGTAATCACCATCCAAAACACTAACCGCTGTACCATAGTTCAGAATTTATAAAATAATTAAGGAAAATACCCTTAAAGAACGAGATTATTTGATGTAAGGTTACAATCCTTACACATAAAAAAAAGCCCTCCACACAGTTACTTAACAGCTATTTAATCAGTCTTTTTAGGAGGATCACCGAACTGCTCAGCATCTGCGTTATAATCCTAATTAATAAATGCCCTTTAGTAGGGTTTATGCTGCACTTCATCTACCAACTTGTAGAAATACTTATCTGACCGACTATCACCATACCCATAAACAAATGCAAATTTCCTCAAACTGAGAAAAGCCTTTAAACGTCGTTTTTTTTCTTTCCCCTTGCAATTTTCTCCATTCATCTTACCTGTTATATGATCCTCAACAACTTCCAGCTTTGACGACACTAACTCAAAATTTCTTACCTCACACCAAGGCTGAAGCCATACATCAAATGAAGCAGATAAGATGAGTACTTCATGATTTTGAGAAATGTGCCATTGTAGCCGGTCTTCAGCCTCAGGTAATATCAAAGCAGGTAAAACAGTGTCAGCAAATTGTTTCCCCCACTCCCACATTTTAGCTTCTTTAACATTCTTATAAATACCTTCCATGAAGGACTCTTTTAGCCTTTTTGATGAAATGAACCCTAACTTATTTAAAACAATAATGGGCAAAATTGACAACAGTTGTATGTACAACTGCCTTTTCCCATGCGTAAATTTTACAAATTCAAAGAGGGAATCTTTTCGGGTTAAGGTACCATCAAAATCAAACACTGCTAATTCAGGAATCATAGTTTCATGCGCTTAAATATGTACTCGGGAACAGACTTAATTACGAACATAATATAGCGCCAAAACCATAACACATAAATGGTGTTTCTCCTTTTAGATGCCGCTTTAGCAACCTCAATCGCCAGTTTCTTAGGATCAGCTGTTAAAACCGTTGGGAGTTTTAAATGTTCAACCATTTTAGTTGCTACAAAACCAGGCTTGACGGTCATAACATGAACACCATATGGATGTAGTCGATTTCTCAAACCATCCAGGTAGACTGAAAAAGCAGCTTTTGACGCCCCATACAGGTAATTACTTTGACGGCCTCTTTCTCCTGCTACTGATGATACTCCAATAATCGTCCCATGCTTTCGCTTTTGAAAATCGTTAGCGATAATATTCAGAATGGATACAGCATACGTAAAATTCACATTGATAATCGTTGCTGCCTCACCAAAATTGTTTTGCCCTTCATCCTGTTCTCCAAGATAACCAATTGTATAAACAACTATATCCGGTTTCACAGGAAGCGAAGCGTAGAATGAACCATGATTCTCACAATCATGGGCATTGAATGAATGGACAGATGCAGATACTCCATTTCGAATTTCTAAATCACTTTTCAAATTTTGAAGCAAATCAACATTTCTACCTGCTAATAAAATAGAAAAGCCCTTTCGGGCATATTCATATACAAGGGCCTCTCCTATTCCAGAAGTAGCCCCAATTACAAGTACACTCTTCACTGCTTGCATAATTTATAATAATGTAACATGATACACTTGAGGATCCAATTTGGCAAGTGATTCACGTAAATAAAAAGTATGTAATATTTGATTTGTTCTAAGATTAGTTACAGCAACCTGTACATATAAATCCGATAGTTCTTTCTGATCAATGATACCTCCCAAAGCCTTGTAAGACAATTTATCTTTATATTTTGGATCAGTAAATACAGATGTTAAACCAGACCAAGTGGTATGTACATCATAGATGTAAAACATTTCGGGCAATAGCTTATAAAATGTGGTAGAACTAAAAGAGCTATGACCTTTGATACCAGATTTTATTTTGGTTGCATGTGCCATGGCAACACTGTTCAATCCAAGTAAATCTATTACATCTCCATTATAACTATAGGCAATCCCTCCTGCCACAACAACCCCAATGGAAGGTTTAGTCTCCATGTCCTGGTAAAACCGATTTAGCTGATCACCGCGTCGACGTCCTTCATCTGCAATTCCAAACTCATGCTGAATGGGTAAGTGTCCTTGATTCAATAAGGGATCGAAGAATTTTCGATTGGGCATTACCACCAAAATCACCAAAGCAGCTCCAAACAACAATAATTTATAATCCAAACGAGACACATCTATTTTAAAAAACGAAATAATTACTACTATATGTAATATGATAATCGGCATGAGAGGCTGAAAGAATCGTCCTAACATAAAATGATCCCCTCCTGTTATGAGTGGAATAGAATAACATACCGCGATTAAGAAAGACAAATACCCTGCATTGCGAACCATAGAAGCATCGAAGCGCCGGGAATTATCAAACAAAATAAAAAGACCAATGATGATGGCAATTGCTGATATCATAAAAAGAGGTGTCCCATAGGACGTTTTCACAAAGTATAACAATCCATCAATTACATTCCCAAGCAAATCATTAGATACCTTTGCATAATAGGTATTTGGAAACATGAATCCAAAATAATTCAATCGCCAAACTATTAATAATACAAATGAAATTGCAGGAAATATTGCAATTAATAGGACGTCAACTGCAGCTCTTTTATTAGCTATCTTATTTAATTTAAACTGAACAAACCGAACCAAAACAAATACTAAAACCCATAACATACTTTCCGGACGAGTAAGTATCATAACTGAAAGGATAACGGAAAGTTCAATGGACTTTTTACGAAAACGAACCGACTGATAATCAAACTCTAAAATATTTAACACTGCATGACAAAGTAATGCGGACCATAACCCTGTTTCCAGTAGACTTAAAAAAGCCCAATCCCAATAGCCTGGAATTAATACCAGTGTTGCCAATAAAAAGCCATTTCGAAAAAAATCATATCGACTATTATTGAAAGATTTATTTATAAATTGAGTAATTCGATAAAGAACTGATGAAATAGCCAGTAAATTTAATAGAAACAGAATATGAAATGATTGAAATAATTTATATGACAAAGCCCCAATCAGGGTCCACAAGAGGGAAGTAAAACCTTCAACCTGCTCCCCTCCATCATTATAAACAAACCCATTTCCATTGGCAAAGTTTTTCATGTACACCATGTAAATATTGGCATCATCCACTCCAAGAAAAGGTTTGTTGTATAAAAACCAATATAACAAGGAGGCCAAACATACTCCTAGAACAACGGATACAAAAGATGAAAATTTCTTTACCATACTCTCAAATAGATAATTAAGTACTACTTTACAAAACTTAAATGGTAGTTAAATTTTTAGGCGTGCAGATTGAAGTGATTGGAATTTAGAGCACGTCTTAATTTTTTTTCCATAGGAAGAATGAAAAAAATCAGGCTTCATACGTGCATCCTTAGCCAGGTACAAATGCCCTCCATAGTGGGCCACAATCTCATCAAGTTTATCCAGCAGTCTCAATACGAGCGGATTAATTTTAAAATCAAGAGCTAAGGTATATCCCTTTATTGGGAAACTCATGATGGCATTTGGATTTGCCCGACCAAACAGCTTAAGGACTGCCAAGAAAGATCCTTCACCACTCTCTGCAATGGTTTTTAAAATCACTTTTAATCCCTCTTCAGAAGCATCTAAGGGCAAAACAAACTGATACTGAGTAAAACCACTCTTTCCATATATTCGGTTCCAATTAAGTAAGCTATCCAATGGATAGAAAAAGCCCTCATAATGCACTGTATTAGCTTTGATCTTGGAAATTTGCTTATGATAATAAGAAAAATTAAACGCTTTTACACTGTATTTGTTTAAAGCAAAAGATGGAAACATAAATGGAATATTCAATTGCTTCTTTTTGGACAAATCAAATCCTAGATTATCATTTGGAGCTGCATGGTTACCAACTATCAAATGAGATCTTCCAATATGCTTCTTTTGAAGACAATCAATCCATGCCACAGAATAAGGCGATTCTTTATGGGCCTCAAAAAGCTGCATGATCTCTTTCAGATTACCTGCCTTTATTATTTTCTGATCAATGTATGAATTGTGAATTTCTTTAAGTTTAATTGCCGCAGAAATAACAATTCCTGACAATCCCATACCTCCGCATGTTTCCCAAAAAAGGTGAGCGTTTTCAGTTTGGCTGCACCTTACAAGATGACCATCTGCGGTGATAATATCCAAGAATAAAACATGGTCAGAAAAGCACCCTTCAACATGATGGTTTTTTCCATGCACATCAGCCCCAATTGCACCTCCCACAGTTATGAACTTTGTGCCTGGTGTGACTGGTAAAAAATAGCCCTGTGGTACAATTACTTCAAGAATTTCTGACAATAAAACGCCACTTTGACAATGTAAAATACCATTACTTTTGTCAAAAGAGAGAAACTTGTTTAAACGACTGGTTTCAAAAATATTTTGTCCAAGACTGGAATCGCCATAGCATCGACCATTTCCTCTGGCAATTAATGCCTCAGGGATATCATTAACAATACTAACAATTTCATCTGTTTGATCAGATTTAAACACTTCTGCCTCAACTGTAGGATAAAGTCCCCAATTCTTTACTTGTTGTTTATACATGCTTAAATTTCGAATCAAAATGAATAATAAAAGTTCAATAATAAATTATTGTTGCAAAAAGCGTCATCCAAAAACCAATAGCTAACTGAATGAACCGATCTTTCAATAAAATTTTAGTGGGCGAACCACTTTTTTTATATACAAAAATCAATTGCAAATATCGAAGAATT